>Ga0098061_1000486_pt1 | contig 19222 bp, 42 predicted proteins | sample 22_taG_FD_92579 | JGI IMG/M metagenome (GOLD analysis project Ga0098061, IMG submission 92579) | Marine viral communities from the Subarctic Pacific Ocean - 22_ETSP_OMZ_AT15343 metaG | ecosystem: Environmental > Aquatic > Marine > Oceanic | place: Subarctic Pacific Ocean | collected 2015-01-20
CAACAAAGAAGTTATGATTCTTATCAACACTATCTAAGTTATATACAGTGTGAGTTTCTTCATGCTCAACTATATCTTGTATTTTTATACCATACCCATCTACGTGTAGAACCTCATCTCCTATAAGGATTTGTTCTACTTCTATTCCACTATCCTCTTTAGTCATCTTAGGGTCATAGGATGCGTATCCCTTACCACATACAAATAATGGATGGTCTGGTGTAGCTGTTATCTTTTCAGGTATTCTATTTGATTTATATTCTTGTTGGTCAAATACATATGTTACAACATTTTCATTCTCTTTAACCATTGTTGATTTTACTTCACAATATTCTTTATAATCTATATCGTGATTATATGTTAAAACTTTATCACCTACTACAACATCCTCAATGTTTGTTGTACCCTTTTCTTCTATCTCTACTTTAGTTCCTGCAACAAAACAAGGTGCGTTGTGTACAACGAAAGGTGTTGATGCGCTTACAAAATATGTATCAGTATCTTCAACATCTATTCTATATAATGAATATGATGTTGGTTCTTCTATAATTGCAACATGCGATTCAGATATAGCAAATAAGTTTCCACTTTCATCTACCAGTGAATGGCTATCTTTGTTTAATTCGCCAACTGCTTTAAATAAGAATTGATTTGATGATGTTTCATAAACTAATATATTCTTTGTTAGTGAAAAATAAATGTTCTCTCCTCCAGTTAGGTTTAGTTCTATACAACATCCGTAATTTAAAGATGATGATTCAAGCTTCTCTACAATGGAAGAAGTAACAACAGAACCTGCTCCTAATTCTTTACCTGAATGTGACCAAGAATAAAATACATCCGCGTCATCTGTATCTGGTGAACCTGAAACATAAAATGATTTAAGTGATTCACTTACTATTAAGTTATATGGGTATTTAAAGCTATCATCTGGCTTTTGTGCTTGCTCTGTTCCTAATATACCATCACTACCTACTTCTCTCATAAAATTGGTTGTCCATTCAAAGTAATGCTTTAAAGGTAATCTAGCTGCTGAACCTGTTGATGTATATGTAGATACATCTGATGGTAGTCCATGCATTCCATCTATTTTATAAGAACCAATTCTTACATACTCTATATCAGCTCCATATACAATACCAAATTCTCTAATTGATTGTACTTTGTTGTTTGATAATTGTGTTGGGTTTGTGTGATATCTTTCAACATATCTGTATGATTTATTCAGATAGGTATCTCTATAATAGGTAAGGTTATCAGCGGAAGATGTATTAGATGTATCTGTAAATTTAAAGAATGCTAATGGCGCGTGTCTTTCATCTGAATCTTTCTCAATAATATCCGGCAACTTGTTATGAGCATTAATGGCTGTTGTCATTGTGTTAGCTTCATAATTACTACCACTATAATAGAACTCTGGTATTAAATCATCCTTTGAATTATCGTGGAATAATTTTAATACTTCAACTCTACTTCGTGCATATCCAGAATCAAACAATGCGTTTTCATCATAACACAATCTCATTATAAATCTATCGGATGCATCATCAACTGCGGTTGGATATATTGTTGTAAGTGCTTCTTCTATCGTAGTTACTTGTGTGATAAATGTTGCATTTTCTTCTATCTCTGCTTTTATCTTTTCAATAATATTCCATTGAAAGTTCTTATGAATCAACCAAAGCTTTGTAATGTTATTAGTTGATAATATGTTTATAAATGCAGTGAAATCAAATCTATCTGCAAATGTTGACGTGATAAATCCAGTATCCGTATTGAACTCCAATAACCGTAGGTTATCGCTTTCATCAATAATAAAATCCGAAGAAAATAAAGTACCTTTCATTAATTTTTATCCTATTTGTTGTTCTTTATATAAGTATTTATTTTTATGTTTTTAAGAAATAATTCCATCATTTTTTAAATTCCGTCTTATCTCTGTTGCTGATATTGCTCTAACTTGTGGTGGTGGTACATGCTCTATTACATCATATCCCACCTCTCTACCATAGTTAATAGATTCTATATCAGGAATAATAATTACCTTAACTATTCCTTTCTTTATTAAATCTTTTAACTCATCTTCAATGTTAGATTTAATCTCTTTTGAACTCCAAGGTTGCTCTTCACTCATTGGAACATCTCTTATAGCAACACAAACATTTTTGTTTTCATTTAATCGTTGTTCTATTAACCATAGATGACCAGAATGCCAGGGTTGCCACCTACCTATAAATAATGAATATTTTTTCATATCAATGCCTTTGTTCTACTCCTGCTTTGTCGTTTCACAATAACCTTATCTATATCCCTTATTCTTGCACATTCTAAGTACTCTTCCTTGTGTAGAAAAAATTTCATACACTCATCTAATATTTCATCATATTCTGATTTGTGTACATAACATAATTTGTCTCTTCCTAATCTTAATAGGGCTATTCCTGTTTGGTTTGTTTCCTTAGCTTCTTTAATCCTATCTATAACCTGTTGATATATTTCTATTCCAAAAATATCCATATAATCTGATATCAAAGAATGGTATCCGAATTTTAAGTATTTTTGCCAATATAAGTTATGGGCTATGGTAGGTCGTATCATACCTATATAAATATCTACTTAATTAGTTTCCTTCCAAAGTATCTGTACTAAAACTATAAGAAAACAAAGTATTAGTTGTACAAATATTTTAGATGTTACAGGTTGCTTAAAGAAGTGGGAAGTAAGTAATGCGTAAGATATGATTCCCAATATAAATCCAATAAATCTATTGGGCCACAGTTGATTGTCAAATACCGTTACTCCATAGTATGTTCCTTTTAGAAACATCCAAGTAAGTGGTATTGCAACTATATACCATCCCCACCATTCTGGTTTATATTTTGGGTTAATAAATTGCCAATTGTGTTGAAACCATACTCCTATCTGAGCGGTGGAGATTAATAATATTGCATAAGTTAAATGTAACCAATTAAATTTTTCCATAAAAGTTTTTAATGTATTTGTGTATTTCGTTTGCTACCTCTATATGTGCGGTAGGACTTGGGTGTAATTCGCCCTCTGCGAAATCTACCTCATTTTGTAGTGCTGTTTTTCTAGTGTTTATATACCAAGCAGACATACAATCATTCTCTGAATCATCGTGTGTAGTTTTTCCAAATTTAATGATTCTATCGTTAACCTTATGTTTTATAAAAAAGTTTGGAAAATACTGAGCGGTATGATGTTTAATTGATTGGTTTATTATAAAGAACTCAGCGCCTATTGTTTTCATAAAAGAATAGAACTTTACAAATTGTTCAGCTTCTTTCTTATAATGGTGTTCTTCATTTACCATATTTTTGAAATAGCTTTCTAACTCATCTTTTACTATCTTTCTATCAGATGGTTTGTCTGTAATATCTTTTTCGTTGGTACAATTGGTAACTGTTAAATTAAAGTATCTATTAAGTTTGTTCATCCAAACCTCATCCCTAAACCCAGATGATGTTTCTATAACAAACAATGTGTTGTTAATTTTAGATAAATTTTTCTCAGCCCATTCCATAGCCATTCTCATAGCTCTAATGGTTGAACCACCTCCTCTACTCTCATCTACCAATTCTGCATTTAAAGTATTAGCCAATCTATTAGGCCAATTAATGGATATCCTACAGTCTACTTCTTCTTCTGCTTCTATGACATCCCATTCCAAACCAAAGTTCTTTTTATAATAATTCCGATAATCTTTTTGATTGAGTGGCCAGCCTTGAGTGATACTGCTACCATTTGTATATAACCTTTTAAATATTTTCATTTATTATATTATGAATTTTGTCTCCACCTAATCTTTGGTGGTTTATTTGCGGATGCTATTACCTCATCTAAATTTAATCTTGCTAAGACTGCATCTTTTAACTCATATGCTCCAATTTCTCCATTACCTCTCCTCAATAGCTCATCTATATTAGTTTTTCTACAAGTCCAATCTATATGTCGTATTACTTCTTCTATTGAATTTATTGTATCCGTTGGGGGATTAAATGCATACGCTTCTTCTGCATCAAATAAGCTGCTTCCATATGGTTTTATACGTCCCATTGATATAGGAATCACTGGTACTGATAATTCAAAGTATGGGTTTTTATCAGCTATAGCTTGGTCAATCTTACTTCTCAATATAGGTGATATATATGCTGCTCCATCTACGAGTAATAAGAAGTCAAAGAATGTACCACTCACTACCGTTGCTCCATACAATGCTGCTGCTCCAGAACTTACACCTTCTGAATTTCCGTAATGTCCACTTACATTATCTGTTGTGTAGTATGAATTAACGGATGTACCTGCTGCATTCTTAACAGATGAGTTGGTAGCTGGATATTGGTTTATGTAATGTGATAGTGATTTATAATCTGCTACAATTACATTCGATATAGTAATAGGTCGTGGTGCTGGCTTTGGTGGTTTAGGTGGAGGTGGAGGTGGAGTTGGTGGAGGTGTTGGTGTTGGTTTGGGTTTGATTATACTACTTGTATCATAGTCTGGGTCAAACCTATTAACAAACTTAACTGCATCTTCTATAATCCCCTCATCTTCTGCATATACTCTAGCTTCCTTAGATAGATTACCAGTTTTAAGATTGTTTAAAATAGTTTTCTGTTGATTCAGTTCTGATTGAGAATCTGTTGTTTCTATACCTAGTCCGGTCTTAATCGTTTCTCCAAATTGTCTAATATTAGACTTTCCAGCCTTTTTATTATCTTGTATTTGTTTATCATATACTGTACCACCACTTGCTTCCCACCTATCTCTAGTTGGAATCCAAGTCCACGATGTACCATCGATTCGTTGAGTCTCTCCAGTGTAATACCCTTTTCTACCTATTGGTTGATAAAATCCTGCCATATCTATAAATATGATAAAATCTATAATTTAGATTCCACCAACTCTTGATATGCTTTATCATATGAATCTGCCAATTCCATATATGGATTTTTTTCACGGATTTCTTTTGCTCTATCCATCACCTCTCGTCTCATTCCAACCGCATGTGCTTCAAATAAAATATCTTCTATTTTATCTCCCATCGTTTATTCTTGATTTAGTTTTTGTTGTAGTTTTTGTAATTTTAATTTATCTTTTTCAGATAAAGGATGTTGCATCTTTAATTCGATTATCTCATTAACAATTTTTTGCATCTCTTTATCCTTTAGATATTCTCCAAATGTTTCCATTATATAATTGTTGTTTCATCATACCATTGAACACTAACACCAGCTTCCTCAAACATATCCATACTTCGTTCTGCAGAGTCAACCCACTTCTCTGAGTTAGCTCCACTTGCTCCTCTTACTATGAATATTCTGATTATCCCAGCATTAATAATTCCTCTTGCACAATCTGCACAAGGTATCCCACAAGTTAAATACATGGTACAACCTTTTGTGGATACACCGATACGAGCAGCGTTATAAATTGCGTTTCGTTCAGCGTGTTCAAACCAGTAATACTTTTCTGGTCTTTTTTGTCTCTCTTGCTTATAATCTTCTATTCCTCTAGGGAAAGAATTATAACCTGTTGAAACAATTTCTTTATCTTTACCAACAATAACCGCACCAATATGTGTACGTTCATCTTTGGATTTTTCCTTTACCTTCTCGGCGATACTTCTAAAATAATCTACCCAATTCATAATAATGTTTTGTAACCATCCAATTTTAGATGTTCTTTATGTAACCAACATACTAATACATATCGTGAACCATTAATAAGTTTAGTAACTTTGTGTTTTCTTGCGGAATCAAACAATATTACATTTCCTATTTCTTTCGAACAACCCTTACCATTTATTACCAACCTAGCTCCACTATAATCATTCTCTTCTGATAGTTGTATTATTAGGGTTTGTTTTCTATATGCATATTTATTACTATCCGCATCGGAGTGTTCTCTGAAGAAACTCCCTTCTTTATATTTTAGTATTTTACTATCATCTGGTAATCCCTTTACACCCAACTCACTTATTTTGGGTAGTACGATTTCTTTTAGTTTATCTAACTCTTCTATATATGATTCTTCCGATATCCTAGATGTTAGTTTAACTTTGGCTGTTTTATTATAAACCATTGATGGTCTAAACTTCCCATGCAATTCTAATATTGAATTACATTCTTTATTACTAAATAATACTTTTTCTTTAATCATAGGGTACGTTTAATGATTCCATATCATACATTTGTTGTAACCAATGTTTTATTTCTTTTGGTATTCTAATAAAGAATACTCTTAACCATATTTTAATCTTCTTTAACATATTCCCATTCTGGTTCTTTGATTAAGTCACAAAACATATATATCCCATGCCTAGCTACTTTAAATGCAGTATCACATCCCAAGTATTGTTTTACATCATTTACACTTACCTTTTCGATTTGTTCAATTCGTATCTCAGCGAATATCTGATATGGATTTCCGTTAATGTATCGTATCGGTCTTTGAAATGCTGCGTAAATCATTATTTTTTGTGGAGGATATCGGAGTCGAACCGATGACCTCTTCGGTGCAAGCGAAGCGCTCTAGCCAGCTGAGCTAATCCCCCATATTACAATCTTTCTTATGTTTAAACCACCCACCACATTTACACTTAATGTAATGAACAGTAGTTACTATTATTGGTGAAGATGCTGCAGCAGTCCAAATGTTTGGATGCCAATGTTCTCCACAAATTCCTAATATATGTTTGATAAACTCAATCATCTTTATTTTTGTGTTTCTTCTTTCTAGTATAATCTTTCTTACTCTTAACAACCTTTTCAGTCATCTTCTTTCCGATTTGATGTGATAGCTCACCTAATGTCATATGAGTCCAGTCTGGTTTTTGTTTGTAAGATTCTTTTCGTTTTCCCATTGTTGTTCTAAATAATCAATAACAGTGTGCATATCCACATCTCTATGATATGATTCTAAATGTAAAAATTTATTACTAAATAAATGATTAAAATCATTCTCCTTTTTATCATAATGTGGGCGTGGTGGTTTCTTGTCGTAAACAAAACCAACATCCGTATTATAATACTTTAAATAGTTGTAAAATAAAAATTGTTCATAAAATTGTGCTGAATATACAGGTGGTATGCTAAATACATCCTCCCCAAGTATATCCAATATTGTTTGATATGTTTTGGAAACAATATAAGGATTGTTAACAAATACTAAACTATTATTAGGAAATATACACCAATCGAAGTTGACTGGGGTTTCTTTTACATTTAATCTAAATTTATTATAATACCTTTCATAATATTCTTCTATATAAGGAACTGCCCATTTTTTTGCTTGAAGAGTATCTTCTATTGAAGTATCAACTTCTTTGAATCCAAATGTAACGGAGTTAGTTGGCTGTATCTTTTCAAACAATATAATATCTAAATCCATAACAACATATGGTGTTGTTTGTTTAATCATTGATAAAATTTTAGGCATACAATAACTATGTATTCTTACTTTATCAAATTCACGAGACATATCAACGAATTCATCAAACTCAATTCCGTTCTCTTTAAATAAAGATTCTGTTTTCCTATCAGCATATAACACTGTTGTATAATATTTTTTTGTGTGATTTACGGATAGCTTTGCTAACTTCCAAAAGTATTCATCCTTTGGTTTCCAAAAAGTATCCATAAATTTATAACAATAAATTGCTTTCATTATGTAATGTTATATCTTCCTAAATCAACTTCTCTTGCTGTTGGTGTTGTTTCTTCTGTTTCTTCGTTCTTAACTAACTCCATTCGTAGAGGTTGTCTGTTTCTACTATATTGTTCTATAGTCCAATCAACTCCTCTATCGGTTATGAATTCCATACCATAGGGAGCGTTAACTGAATCATCAACAATAAATTCTAATTTTCTAAGTTTATCCATATATTATTATTTCTCCTAAATTATGTGTGGGAATATGATATTTAAATTCCCATTTTTTAATTATATCTTTTATAATTGTTTTTTGTAATTTATTAGAGTTGCCTGTAATTACTCTTACTTGCCATCCAAAGTTTACCGATTCTTGTAAGCATATATCTTCCAATTTTAGTACGGCTTCGTTATGGTGCATCCCATGTAAATCTATCTCTTTCATTTACAATATACAAAAAATATTTGAATTATCCAAATTTTTTACCATCTTTTTTAAAAATATATTTTCTTTTTAGCCGCTCCAATCATATCTCTAAAGATATGAATTGATATCGATTGGAATCCTTTCATCTTAAATGCCCTATGCCACATCTTCTTATTCCAATCATCACAATAAGCTATAAGGTTCTCATATCCTTTTTTATAGAATATATTGTTTGTTGTTTCATAAAACTTATGGGATATACCATCCTTACGTTTCTTACTAATAAATAAGTTAAATGAGTATATGTTTGGTCTTACATCATAAAACCATCTTAATCCTATTGGATTGTCGTTCTCATACAATAACATACAAATACATCCATCTTTAAATCGTTGGATTACATCTTTCTTTGAATACATACCCTTCCATTTTATCTCTTTCTTTATAGTGAGCATTAATTGAACTAAATCTGGTGTTAGTGTTTTTATTTCTCTAACATCTACATCATTATGTTCTATTGATTCGGCTAAGTTAATCTTATAATACTTCATCTTTATAATACCTTCTTTCCTCCACTTTTGATTCTATCTACCAACCATTCTCCTACTTGTATCATTCCTCCTTCACCAAAGTGCCAATCTTCAATATCACATTCATCCTTAATCAGTTTGTGGTAAAACGGAGGTGAAAGCCAAGGGTTGTTTTTTTCTTTTCTCACAAAGGGTGACCAGTATATTGTGTTCTTTGGTAACGATGTTTTTAATATATTTTGCCAGCTTTCTATTTCGTTTATTGTTAGATTACAATCTCTTTCTACAACTTGTTTGTGATATTCTTTTGGCACTATGTTCTCATATTCGTTAGGAACGGTCATAGTTGCGGTAAACCTAAGCCATCTCTTTGGTTCTGTACCTATGTCTGTTAGATTATCCCATACGATTCTATATCTGGATATATCAGACCATCCGATACATACATAATCCTTTTTCTTAATTGTAGAGATGTTCTTACCAATAGATTCTAATATAGAGTAGTTATCATATCCACCAACCGAGTGGTTGTGAATCGTGTCTATATTAAATTCCTTTTTAATTATATCTCCAAAGTGTTTGGGGGTTCTTCCTAACCATTCTGTGTATGCTTCTTTTTTTGGTTCGTAGTGAGCCCTATCCCATCCTACTGAATAAGAATCTCCGAATATGTGTAAGTTAGCCATCTATGTGTCTGTTATCTAAATGAATTATATTGCCTAAGTGTAGTTCCCATCTATCTTTTATTTTAACTTCGGTACACTCTACTAACATATGAGTTGGGTTTTTGTGATAAGCATATTGAAAGAATATTAGTTTAATATCCTTACCATGCAATCTTCTATTCCAATAATCAGTTCTATCTCTGTATTCAATCTTCTTTGAACCATTCATTATTCTAACGAAGGGGTCTTTCATTAGAACTAAGTGTAATACCTCTTTGCCTTCCCAAATCATAAGCTTCTATACATTTCAAAATCTTTTTTATATTTGGATTCAATCCAATCTTTTTCTTCTTTTGTATATTCATATTTAAAATTATTGGGCGTAACCCCCATATATGGTAATACAAATCCTAGTGTATCTTCTAATATCTGTTTGTTCTTTATATCCACCAAATGGTGATTGGTATTGTTTTTAATTAAATCAAAATCATATTCAATTGGTCTAATATGATTATCATCCCATCCCATATGAATTAGTTTAAGAACCTCTTTATAATCTGGCCCTGTCCATTTGTCAAGTGTATCTTCTACTAAACTTTCTATTGTATAGTTATCCATTGTTTGTATAATTCCCATTTGACTCAAGTGATGTAAAAAATAATGAACCTCACCAGTGTTGCTATCTTTCTTTGTTAATACATTAAATTTATAAAACGATTCTAACCTTTTATATGGGTCTCTAATCATATAAAAATATTGTGTGGTGGGTTCTGTTGATTTGGTGGTTAGTGTTCCTTTGTTTAGTAGTTCAGAAAAAACACTACTCATTGTTTTTAAACTCCAATTAATTTCTATATTTTTATAATAACCCTTGTACATTATCCAAATATTTCTACACGAATATCTTTCATCATTTCAAATCCTCTTTCTGCTAGATGTTGTCTACCTTCATCAATCATCTTAGTCCAACCACAATAATAAACAATTGGTTTCTCTTTCATATTATCTATGATTGGTAAGTATGCACTATGTACATATCCAGTATGACCATCCCATAGTTCTTTCGATAAACAAGGTATATATTCAAAGTTAGGAATTATCTTTTCAAAGTTCTTCATCTCATCGTAATATGGAATATCCTCTTTGGTACGAGTTCCAAAAAACAATTTGAGATTCTTCGTTGGTATTTTGTTCTTAGCAATATATCCTAACATAGAGCGGAATGGTGATATACCAGAACCAGTACTTACAAAGTATATATCTCTATCTATCTCATCGGGTAGGGTGAATACACCCATAGGTCCTTTATATACTATCTCATCACCAATCTGAATTTCGTTGAATAGGTATTCGCTCATTAACCCACCCTTTAGATAAGTGATAATAAGTTCAAATCTATTCGTACCATCAGCCCAAGAGGCAATCGAATAATTTCTTTTTATAATATTATGGTTTCCGAATTCTTTAAGTTGATGTTTGGCAAGTAGTTGTACTAACATACCTGATGTGAACTTTAATTCATCATAAAGGGGTGATTCAAATATAAACCTCCAATTTGATTTTGTTTCTTTTATTATATCTACTAAAACTGCAACATTCATTTTTTTATATTTCTATATACTTATACTTGACTACTTGACTACTTGACAGACAGCAAAGACACTGACAACTGACAACTGACTAACTAAGAGGAGGCCATTTCTTCCGTAAAAGGTTAAAAAGTCTTTGGGATAATTCATTTTCTTTTGGAAACATCCTTTCAAACAATTCAATATAATTAACACAACTTTCATATTGTAGGAGATTATCCGTACTATCGATTATGTTCAATCCTCTCATATACGCATAATGTTCATCAACCCCTCCATTCGAAGTCGGATTTTTAAAAAAATTTTGATTCTTCATTTATTTGATAGTTTTAATTGAGGTGGAGATAGGATTCGAACCTATGTAAGAAGATTTGCAGTCTGCCACCTAGCCGCTCGGTCACTCCACCATTCGTTATTTGTTACAACAACAATCGTTGGAGCAAGGTTCTTCTTCTTCAAATCCATAGATGAGCATACCCATAATAGCTGCCATTACACCTAACATAATACTTGCTTCTATTAATATACTCATACTTATATATATATTTATCTTTTAAATATGTCTTTACTCACACTAACACAACGATACGATAGAGTTAACAATGAAAAGAATATCATCATTGTAGCTTCTGATATGTCTGTTCATCTTGTTTCCCATATCACTATGTTGAGAGACTGTGTAGTGGTACATACTGAAGGTAACCTTATTTATCAAGATACCGATGTCTTTACCTATGAGGAGTTATATCAAGCTGAGTTAGAGGTAGATACTCTTCTTACCGAGCTTGGTTTGAAATCCCCAATTCACTAACTACAATCCCAAATTGTTATTATCGTTATTCATTAATTCATCTATTATCCTATAAATGAATAAACAAAATGTAACCGGCCATAGGAGGAAATTTATAAATCGTTCTCTCCAACCCCAAGGTAAGGATTCCATATGCTCATTGTTTGTAGTTAAGAACTCTAAAGTCATTACCCACATACATCCAAATAAGAAATAAGTTGATAGTTCCATTTAAGTTAATTTGAAAAATTTTTTTACTTTATATAGTAAGGAGGATAATATAGCCAATCCCATTCCTCCTACGAATAGCTCCTTACTCTCTACGAAGGGTGTTAACATTTTTAACCATACTACTAATACTACTAAGTCTAATGCGAACATACCTACGGCTATACCTAATCCTGCGTAGGGATATTTCTTTAGCGTTAGTACTACTATGCTCGTTACTTGCATTAGTACCACTACCGAACCGAATCCCCAAAGGAAATCCATTATGTTTATATTCATCTTATATATGTTTTATTGCCGGTCTTTAAATCTTCTACTTCTACCGACACTTCACAATACTCTCCACATTGTGGACAGTTAACTAATTCTAATGAAAAAATTGCGCCACATCCACAGGTATTATTATCCATTGGATATGAACCATGTATTATATTATCCAAATAAGCCATCCTATTATCTGCCACCAAAGTCCTATAGTGATTAATATGATTCCCCACCATACTAATGCTCTAGTGTAATCTCTTTTAATTCTCATTCTTTAATTTTTTTAATTTCTTTTTATTAATGAAATCAACTCTATCTTTAATTGTTTTCATTCTTAACATTTCTTTATTTAAGTCTTTTAGTTTAGCCATTTTTTCATTACTATGTTATTAACTTCAAATCCATTCTTATTATAAAAATGCTCTAACTCCTTTTTACAGAATAAAGATACCTTAAAACAATCTTCCATCTCAGCTATATAAAGTAGCTCTTCAACTAACTTTGTTCCTATATTCAGATTTCTTATTTCTTCATCTACTACCACATCTTCTATATGTCCTGCTGTCTTACCATTAATTTTGTTCTCAATAACTAAACTTCCATATGCAACAACTCTATCATCCATAATACCAACAACTGCGTTGGAGGATGGATTTCCTTTAAACCTTTGCCAAGCTTTAAGATGGTCACCCTCTAGCTCTCCACCATCTAATTGTTTTAATAGGTTAAGTACTGAAGGTAAATGATATTCCCTTATTTCTCTGAACTTTATGTTTATTTCTTCTTTTTCTGCTTTATTCTTTTTGGTATCCATTCTATTACATCGGTTAGTTTAAATTCAAATTGTTCGATTAGTTTGCTATTACCTCCACCGAACTTAGCTTTTTCTCTTTCGATTAAGCCAGTCAAGTCGTTTATTATTCGTTCTTGTCTCTTTTTTTCTTTCGGTGTCAGTTTTACTTTCGTTTCTTCCATTGATTATTATTAATTGATTTTATATTTCTTTTTGTATTTCTCTAAAAAAACTTCTCCTATTCCAATATCCAATATCTTTGCATCAATTGGTATAATAGGTTTTCTAGCTCTAGAGTTTATTATTCTATCTACGTGGTATGGGAATTCCCTTACTCTAACTTTACTACAACCTTTCGGTAGGTATGCTACTACTGTTGACTTTCCGTCCATATTAGTTATTTATAATATTCCATACAATGAATGCGTTACATATTACCGCTTGTAGTATTATTAATGTTCTGAAGAAAGCTATCCAATCAGCTTCCCTGTCATCTCCTATTTTCTCTCCCAAAGCTTTCGCCCATAATCTCCATAGTGTTTTCATCTTTGTATTATTTTAGCCATTACCAAGGGTTACAATTATCACCTGGTTCATCAATATCATAAGGTCTTATTTTAGTAACACCATTCTTTGTAGCATGACACGGATTAATATAAACCCATCCATCACACCCACATTGATAATTTACTTCCATTGTACAAACCATATTTGGATATGGTTCTTCTAAACAACCTTCTAATATAATAGGTTCTTTATTACAAGATGTAAGTAAGAATGCAAGTATTATACAATACCAAAATAATAAAATTATATTCTTCACCTATCTATTCTTTTTATTCCTCCCCATCTATCTACGTTTACAAATGTAATCTTATCTACTGTTATTATCATCTTCTTTGTCTGTTTGTTTCTTACTGCTAGTTTAACTTTAATACTACTATTTCCTAGCTCTATCAATTCACATCCAAATTCTATTATATCTCCTACCATTACAGGTGATACAAACTCTATCTCTGACATTGCTTTGGTTACTAGGTGAGGAGTATCTGCTTGACAGAATGCGAATATAGCCGCTTCCTCATCTATCCATTTTAGTAATTGTCCTCCAAATAAAGTACCTCTTGCGTTTAAGTCGGTTGGTTTAACTAATTTTCTCGTTTTATATTGCATCTTCTAATTTATAGGTATTTAGGTCCAAACACACCAAATCTTGCTGTACCATCAAATATGTTTCCTCTACTATGTTTGGCTGGTGATTGCCAGCTTTCTGCTTTTAATAAATCACCTTTACAAACTAATGCTCCTTTATGTACCCCTTCTACCATAGATACAAATCCCCATACTGAAGAACCTTGTTTTATTTTAATAAACTTCCTACCTTTTGTATAGGTTAGTGGTTTCCATCCGGCACTTTTAAATTGTTTTATGTATTGTTGTTTAACTTCTTTGTTGGTTCTATCTAACCAAATTGTAAATTGACTTCTTTCGTTCATATATGTTAAATTTTCTCATCACCGAATACATCATAATCTTGGGCTTCTAAATCAGCCTCGTAACCATAACTACCATTTCGGTGAATATAATAACAGTATAACGGTCCGCAATCATCATCATCATCTACCAACTCCTCATCTATAACAAAATAGTCGGGAAGAATATCTGCTAAGATATCCATATCAATGGAATCCCAATAACCAAAACGTAAACATAGTTTGTTGTTTTCGGCTGATATCTCATAATCCCCAAATTGTTTTTTTATTCTCTTAAAGTATTTAAATTCTAATCTCATATTAATATCCTATAAAGTGTATTCTTGTTCCACTATTATTGCCTTCAGATTCAATATCTTCTACCCATCCTTTTCCAGCGGCATATGGAAACTCTTCGTTCAACCAATAGTTTTCAACCATTTCTAATTCTTTTAAACAATCCTCATATAGTTCTTCTATTTCAAATCCTTCACCATGTGCGATACCTCCACAAACTGATATTAGTTCATTAAGAATATCCCAATTGTTTTTGTTTTTTTCAATAGCTTCTTTCAGCTTACCTTTCATCAAACCTGCTACGAAATCATTATATTCGTACATTTCTTTTGACCAAGGTTTTGTAATTTTAGGTTTTATCATTTAGTGTTTTTTATTATTTACATAGTAAATATACGAAATATTCCTGAGAATTCCAAGGAAAAAGTGAATTATTTTGAAATTTTTTTTGTGTAATAGAGTATTACATAGTTCATTTTATATTTAAGTGTATGAAGGATGATGATGAACCGAAATTTACACAAGAACAGGCCGATGCTATAGGTAAATACCTGATGATATTCCAAATATTATGGTTAGTGGTTGTGTTATTTGTTTGGTATACCGGGGGATTTGAGGAGGGAAATTATTATTTTCAAGGTTTTGGTAAGATAATTAACAAATTTAAAGATATTCTTCTCTAATGGTTGAACTACTTATCATATTATTCATAACAATTTACTTCAGAAAGTTTCTAATCAGTATGATTTTAAAATAGTTTCTTCTTTAAACTATACTCTTCTCTATTTTGATAACTTAATATTGCTACTAATCTTTTTCCAACAGAGATATGACCGTTTTCTGAGTAGTGTCTATCGGTTACAGCTCCCTTTGTGTGTTGTTCAATTCGTTGAGGAGTACCATATGCAAACGCTGCCGATTCACTTGATGCCTTTCCTGAGTGAGTCCAATAGTAAATTACTTCAAATGGTAGGTTTTTATAATCATACCAATCTTCTTTTGGGTAAAATTCCTTATAAAATTGTAAATTGAATGGAGTCCAAAATACAGTGTCTTTAGGTAACGCTAATTTTAATATATTCTGCCAACGTTCTACTTCAATTACTGTCTCAGGCCCATATCTTCTGGCTGGTTGTTCTTGTATAAACTTGTGATATTTCTTTGGTTCGTATTCCCAACCCCATTCTGCATTAGCATTTTGCCAAGCTTTGTTATATGCTGGATGGTTTCTTTCTGTCCAACCATCTTTGTGCATATTCTTTGCATTTTGAGTACCCAAAAATCTCCACCTTGTCATAGCTGACCAACCAATCATAACCATATCGTTTTTCTTTATCTCTGGTATATGATGTCCTATGGTTTCTAATATAGAGTAGTTATCAAAACCACCTAGCCCATAGTTTCGTATATGTGTAATTTTTTCTGTTTGTTGATTTTGTGGGTTGTCTACTGTGTTGTTTACTATCTCTTTGATTGTTTCTGAGAAGTGATGTGGTTTTCTTCCTAACCAATCTGTATATTGCCACTGTCCGTGCGATTCTCTTCTTTGTAGAACTCCCTCCCAAGATTCGGAGAAAGAGTCTCCGAATATCCATAGTGTTCTCATATTAAAAAACTTTTTACCGTAACTGGTTTTATCCTTTATTGCTCGGTGTTATGCTTTCCAAACTCTCATTGTTTCGTTGTCAATTCCGAAATCTTCAACTAACCCATCTAAGTTTTCCCACTCCGGGTCCCAGAACATAAGTTCGCAACCTTCGGTTAATCCTGATTCTTCATCGTAGTTAGCTTCTCTCCAAGCGTCAAATTCTTCTTGAGTCCACTCATGTACTACTTCAGATTTAATGTTTAATAATTGTCCCATAATTTTTTACCTCCTATTAATAGTTAATGTAATTGTACTTGTACCTCTATAAATATCAAGTTATTTGATTTCAACCCCTCTTTTTTTAAGTTCCCTTTTAATAAGGTTCTTTTTTCTTGGGGTTGATTCGTACATTTTAAGTAACTCTTCGGTCTTAGCTCCACCAACAGTGTAGTGTTTCCATACCCATTTATTTGTCATTCTTCCTTTAGAATCTCTTTTGTATTCTTTAGTACTTGGTTTAAGTTTAGCTGGCATCTGTTATTATAAATCTCCATCCAACCATTTAAAGAAAAGATGCATTAAGTACATCATACCTAAAAACATTATTACTATCTTTAATACTAACATCGTCTTGCCTTTTACTCAATCAATAGTAACTAAAGATGGTTGGTTCTTTAAATAATATATATTAAGGAATTTTTGATTCCATTAAAGTAGTTAGTCCTGCAGTAGTCCATCCTTTCTTTTCGTAGTACTCAGTAGAGTCAGGTAAGCAATATGCAACTACTTTATATCCTTTATAATTCTCTTTACAATATTCCATTCGTGCATCCCATAATTTCTTATATACACCTTTACTTCTGTATTCCTCCATTACAAATGCGCTGGAGAATTTTAATGTTTTATCTGCTAAGAATATTAGTTTAACCCAACCTATTGCTGACCCTTCATATAAGGCAATCCAACCACACTCGTTTTTGGGGGTAGGTGTGGTACCTGGTAATTGATAAGATATAATGTTGACATTCATTTGTATATACTTCCATCAAAATAGTTGGGATGTTAAAAGAATAAATATACAAAATAGATACCTAGCGAAATTTAGGTAAAAATTGATTAACCATAGTGTCGAAGCCGAATCTTCCTAAGTGATTATCGTTGGGTGGTCTACTATGATTCTCATCATTACCCAATTCATCGTATATAGTAAGATTGTTTTCTGAAATCCAATTCATCCATCCTTTTTTGTTTGGTGGATGGAATAGGTAAGGTGAAGTATTATAATCATCTAATGCCCAAAAGACAATTTTAATTCCTTTCATATCACACCATTCTGAAATCATAGGAAATGTTCGGTATATAACATCTAAGTTAAATTTGGCTTCGTTATATAAAACCATATAATCATTAACCAATTTAATAAACCTAGAATCCGTTGACCAAGGTTCTTCTTTCCATTGTTCAAAGTGTTCATCATATGGTCCACCAGTTAAAGGGCCTGATAAATCTAATATCCGTTGTGTTGGGTTGTGATAAAATGTAAATCTATTTCCAAATGTGGCTTGAAGTAGTATAGCATCACCTTCTTTGAATCGGTGTTGGTATTCGTAAAATTTTCTGAGAATGCCTTCGTTGGATGTACCTGCTTGGCCTTTAATCGTAGAGTTCATTCCTAACTTTGTAGCTAACTTATGTATCCAATGTTGTTCTTTAGTAAATTTGCTTGGTTCATCTAAAGGAGGGGTATCGTAAATTTTATATTCTTGATAATAAGTCCAGTCCGTAAAGGAACACCCAAAAGCATATAACATATTCATATAAATAAATATTGGTTTAATAATAAAAATAAGATTTTTCTTGGTGTAGTTCCTTATAAAATAATTCAAACATAGTATCCATACCTGTAATAGATACATGGTCGTCAGTTCTTGCTAAATTATCTAACTCATCTGATATGGTAAGTTTATGTTCTCCCATGAATTCGTACCAATCATCATTACCTGGTGGTAAGAATAGGTAAGGATTTTTTGGAGTTTTTTCTATAGACCAAAATATAATCTTAATACCTTTGGTTTCGCACCACTCTGAAATCATAGGGTATGCTTGGTACATAGTTTTTGTTGTTTTCTCTCTACTGTTATATAGTACAGAATATCGATTAACTGTCTTAATAAAATCATCTGATATTCCATTTCCTCTCATTTTAATTAGTGCTGCTTCATGTCCGGCGGGATACTCATGCATCCAATCAAAACTATCGCCTGTTGGGTCGTGGTGGAAGGTCTTTCTATGTCCGCATGTAGATTGAAGTAATATAACATCTCCCCTTTTAAATAATGGTTGTTCCCCATAAAAACTTTTTAGAATTCTTTCATTATTTGAACCAGATTGTCCTTTATTAACACACTTCATTCCTAACTCTGTAGCTAGTCGATGTATGAAGTGATGTTCTTCTTTAAAGAAACCTTCTTTTTTGTGAGGGTTATCCTCTTGTTCATTATAAAATATCCTCTGATAATTCCAATCAGTAAAAGAACATCCAAATGCATATAATGTATTCATATCTAAATCATTAAAGAGTTTCATATAAATAAATATCGGTACATCTAATAATACTACTATAAGGTATATACATAATACAGACTAAAAGACAGCTAAGACTTATTTACCCTTAACTTTATCATCCTTCTTCATATGTGCAGTAAGTGTAGGGTACATTCCGTATAGCTGGTTCTCAACCCAACTATCTACTGCTTTAATAAGATTCCAAATTCGTTTCATAGAACTATAAATAGGGTGAGCAATAAAGAAATAAGCTAAAAGGAGAAGCTTGACACCCTTCACTACCCACCAGTGGGTACTACCCTATTTTTTCCATACGAGAAAAAACCAGGCTCGATATAAAA
>Ga0098061_1000487_pt1 | contig 19221 bp, 30 predicted proteins | sample 22_taG_FD_92579 | JGI IMG/M metagenome (GOLD analysis project Ga0098061, IMG submission 92579) | Marine viral communities from the Subarctic Pacific Ocean - 22_ETSP_OMZ_AT15343 metaG | ecosystem: Environmental > Aquatic > Marine > Oceanic | place: Subarctic Pacific Ocean | collected 2015-01-20
ATTTCCAACCACCACTTAGTTTTCAACTGTAGCGGGCATAGTTGCATCAGAACCTCTATTTTCGCCGGATATATCATGGCGTGGCGTGGTTCACTCATACGGTCCACCATCCCATTCTCGATAAACAACTGTGCAGTTGTAATCATAGCCTATCATCTCAGGTAGAACCAAAGTTGCATTACCCATGTATGGAGCAAACCCAAAGTCCCATAAGAAACCGCTCTGATTCAAATACCCTAGTAGGGGATAAGACACATTGCCCGTTCCATTAATTGTCACTTCAATGCTATAGACATCCAAGAAAGAATCTTTGCTACCGAATACAATCACTGGCAACGTACTGTTGTTGCTATCCTCAAGAGTAAAGTTGTGATACTCAGTTTCCCAATCAGGTGCATTCCATCCGGGCGGGTCAGGTATCAGTTCATCAATAGTGCAACCTGCCAAAGAAGCAGATACCAATAGTAGTGCAACTAATATTCTCATTCATCTTCACCTTGCCAATCTGCGAGTCCTGTCCCTGAAGTTTGACGCCATAAAAATTCTATTCGTGGGTCAGTCAGTTCAAGCCCAAATTCTTCTAATGTAGTCTGTCTGCTGTTTTCCTTTGTCAATGTTAATTGACCTGCTTCCCTCATTAGAATTCCTCCGTTAAAGATGCTTGTTCCCCTTCATCATCAATCTCTTGTTCGTGCAATGCATCCATGATTACTTCAAAGGATTTTACCATCTTCTTGTGTTCCCAATTAATATCATCACACCAACCTAGTTTCTCTAGTTCTTGTCGACAATAAATCAATAATTCGAGATTACGCTTATGCTCCTTCTCTATCTTCCTGACGCTCTTTGTTATTTCAACTAATTCTTTTGCTATCATTTATTCTTCCTCCATTTTCTTCTTCAAATGTTTACGAGATTCTCTCATTTCCTTCAAGGGAGAAGTAAGAATCCCGTATTGTACTTGCTTTACTATGTTGCGTTTTAGGTCATATGCCCAATACTGATTGTCACCTAACACTATTGCATTATCCATCATAGGTTCCCATGTATCAAGAGTCTTCCAATCAGTGTGACTGAAATACGCATTACCAAAGGGGTGTGTGTGTATCCAACACTTAATGGGTAACTTCATTCCTTCTACTTGAGATTCACTAGTGAAGTCAACAAAGCCGGGTGAACCGACATTGATGAATAAATTGTAATGTGAATCAACAACTACTTGAATTTCTCTACCTATCTCAAATGCTTCTAATGACATCTTCCAAATAATAGTAAGCCACCCTTCTAAGTCATTAGTTGGATTGTTAAATGGATATGCTGACCACGCATTATCTCCGTCATACATTGTTAGATTACGATACGCTCCCCAACCAACCATAATCTGTTCTTCCCAATCTTCAATTACAATTGTAGGTTTTTCCATAAGGGTTTCCCATCGTTCCTCCGAAGCATTTAATGCTTGAGTAAAACTTTCGGGCCATTTGTCATCAAATTCTTCAGGGATACTATCTTCATTTACATCGTTCCATTCTGCTTCTTCATATATTTTATCCATTTTTCTCACCATGTTGTTTCATTATCTTATTACATTTGTATGTAAATTCCTCATCCGTTAATTTGCTGTTACGTTGACAATACTCTTCTACCAACAGAGATATCTCAACTATCTCAGTCGCAGCATAGAACCCTACATCAATGTCCATTATCTCTAAACTATTACATGTCGCATAACGAGATATTTCTTTATGCCACTTGTACGGTTCCTTAAGAAAAGCATACCAATTCCCATCTAGTTCTTCGTGACTGTAACAGTTTGATAGAAATCCAGCATAAGACACTATCATATCATAATAGTCCTGTGTCCATATTTTGTTTTCACAGATATTAGTAAAACCGAAGTTTTTCAAGGTAAGGTCATGTTCAGTAAAACCGTATTTTTGGTAAAGTAACACTAGACCCCACCCATATCACTAACCATTACATCAAATCTATTCTCAAACTCATGATAGGTTTGATGTCCTGCTACAAAACCACCCGCATGACGCTTGGTTCCTAAGAAGGCTTCACCACAAGAAGGACATGTCACTTTAACTATGGCTGCTTGTGGATAAAACCCGTCCGTTGATAGAACATCTATCACCTTGTCAATATCGTCTTCTGTTAAATCATCTATTTGGTGTTCATTACTCATTTTTTATGTCTCCTTCTAGGTATTCGGTCTTCAGATGGTTTGTAATGTCATCGTATCCTGTGCGAACTATGTGTAGATTATCGTCTATCATGTAAGGGACCGAACGTATCTCCGTACCATACTTATCATTCCATTCAATAGCATCTCTGAATTCTACTAAGTGCAGTAAATCTTTATGCTTGGCAATCCAATGTTCCAGTCGAATACAGGATATACATTGTCCATATTCTCCTTGAAAGTTAGCAGAATTATTCGTTAGAATTGTTATCACTAAACCTGATGTAGTGTAGTCTTCTCGCCAAAGGTCACGATTTCCTATAACACCCATCACTCATCCCCCCGTTGTTTCCAAGTGTCATCTTTGGCAGGGTTGATTATCATCAAACGAATATTCTTCTGATATCCACAAGACTCACAACCGTAGATATAGAGTAAGGGAACACGCGGTTGTCCTTCGACTATAGCAATAGGCGTACCCACATCAATAGTCCAAACCATAGGTTTACCACATTTGCATGTCCAATATTTGCTCACGAATTTAGCCATTCTAATATCCTCCTTTTCCTCTCTAGATATTCTTCTACTGTCCCATCTAGTTCTGCTTGATAGGGTGCATTAGTCACTACTATCCTTCGATATTGTGAGCGTGTGCAATCAAAGTGTTTCTTGTAGTCAATCCCAAACTTTGAGTTATCTTGTTTTTCATTTGTCATATGTTCATCACCACTTTATCAACAACGTTTTCCCTATCGAGAAACCATCTCTGAATCCATTGCGCTGCGTATCCTGCAATCATCATATGCATACAATTAACCTCTTCACCTGTACCATCCCAATCTCCACCTTGACAGGAGAAGGAACCTTCCGGTCCTGCAAGAAGAGTGTCTTGAAAATTCTCACCTACCTTGTAAGAGATAAGTGCAGCATTCCTCCCTTGCGCTCTTAGGTCAAGCCATTTAACAGGAGCATCTTCTCCATGCCCTTGTGTATACAACAACTTTCGAACTGATAAATTATCAGCACAGCATATCACAAGGTCATATCCTAGTAATTGCTTTTGAGTGAGAACCTTGAATGGCATTGCTGTGTATTCCCCATTGAAATTCAACGAACTAAAACAACGCACTTTCTCATCACTCAAATCATCTAGTGTGAAATTTTGATAAAGCAGATTCTTCTCTTCTACCTTGTCATCATCATAACATGTAATGTGATACACTCCTATTCTATTCAGAAAAGATAGCAGATAACTGCCAATACCACCAGCACCTATCACCAATATCTTACGCATCACTCAACACCCCACGAATTGTAGATAATGACTTTCTCTGCTTCTGTAGTAGTCGTAGTAAATATTGTGCCATTTATCATATGTATGTCTAAAGTATAGACTGGTGCAGTTGCAAAGGATTTTGTTCTAACCTCTGATATAGCACATACATGTTCTAATTCAATCGTCGTTGTTCCACTTGTTGTTTCTATTTTTACTTTCATTTTTCTTCCCCCCAAAGGTATTCTTTCAATCCTCTAGATAGGATTGCGCTATGATAGACATATGCTATCACAGACTTTACTTCATTCTTTTCCAATAATATTATCTTCATTTTTATTCATCCTAATTCCATTCATTATATCACCCATATCGTAATCAGATAAGCAATTCTTATCTAATTTTAGAATTCCACACATTTTTGCTCTATTACGTTCGTATGGAAGAGAAATGCGACAATCAAGGATTTTTGCTCCAATCCATATTGCAGAACGTATCATTGCTTCAGTAAATTGCACATTTATGTCTTCATAAACTCTTGAAACATATTCAACAAAGGAAGAAAGTGCGGTTTTCTCTTCTCTGGATATGAAACTAAATTGATTTAGTATAGAATCCCTAGTTTTTGCCATTGAAACATTTGATAATATCCACGGTTGGTGAGATAATGCAGCAATTCTCTTTGCAATTTTTGAAATTATCTTACTATCAACTGTAGAAATACGCGAAAATTCACGCAAGGAAACTGAATAACCTTGTTCTTTCAACGCAAAATATGTGACGCCCGCTATTTTTTGTTGCATAGTAAATCCATTTATTGTTCCGTTTCGTGTATACTCTTCTCCATATGATGCTATCATTTGTGCCATGTATATTGGGTATTCTACATCATAGTAGGATAATAGGAGAGAGGCTCCCTTCCATTTCTCAGGTATCCTATATCTCTCAGGTATCATGCACTCGCCTTCGCTTGTTCTCTTGCTATCTTAGCATCTCTACGCTTTTGCTGTTGTGTGAAACGTATCGGAAGTAATGACTTCATATCTAATCTTGGTTGGTTTTTGTGTATTATGCCATCTGTTGCCACTAGACCTCTAATGGTGTAGACTCTTTCATATGCAGTCTTATCGTTCATCAACACTAATGCTCTACATGCAATTTGGTCACCTACACTTGTGTTGTTGTGAAGGTTATCTATGCAAATAGACCCACTGAGTTCTCTTCCTCGTAGAAGTAATTTTCCACCACCGATATGCTTCTCTTCACTTTGCAAGCAGTAGGTAGATACGTTTTGATGTCCTATCTTCATACCACCTTTACCTGTGATAACCCAATCTCTCACCTTGCCTCTAACATGAAGAGCCTTGTCTTCAATACCCGGCCAATTGATGAAAGTTAGTTGTGGATACTCCGCATCCAAACTTCTCAATAGTTGAGAGGCTCTATCTTCTACCATCTGTGAAGTTCTGTTCTGCTTTAGCCACGCAATCATTAGTTTTAATTGACCGCTAGTTGGTGTAGCAGGATAACGATACTCCCCTTCTGCATTCTTCTTCTTGTTCTTAGTGAACAACTCTATCCAAAGATTCTCAGGGTGAATGCTCTTCCATCTTTTGCTCCTTCCACTAGAATGCCTGAAACAGTTCAGGAATTGATTCCATTCCCTTGTAGTTACATCAGCCCAAATGTTCTCTGAAATTTCAACAGCAACATCTTCCATGCTGATTCTTTGAGTGTTAATTAGAACCTCAATTTTTCTTCCATTCTCATAGAAATGATACGGAGTTCTATTTTCTATAGCATAGAGAACATTGTGTGGTGTATCGCACTGTTTCTCAATATAGTCACTCAAAACTTCTGCGCTTCTTGTGTAAACACTACGCATCAATATTTTGCTGAGAGCATAAATAGCATCCTTCTTGAGCATCTTAACATTGTCAAGGAAGAACGAACCTTTCCGTCTATAGAGTGTAAGGTCTACAGTACCATCATCATATCTCCACCCAAAGAAAGCCCTGAAATCAGGATTCACATCTACAAGGTTGTATCTCTTCTTAGAAGGGGGAAACAATTGTGCCTGAACGACTTGCACTACTTCAAAAAGTAGAGGGTCTTCTTTGTGTCGTTGTCCAATCCCTACAACTCGTGATACATTCATTGTGCGTTCACCAAAATTGTTCAAGTTTTTGGCTCCCCATCCCCACTCATTTCCTATAGGGATTCGAGTATACAACTGTCGCATTAACGCTTTGTTGTTTGTGTTGTACAAAAACGATGTATACATATAATTTACATGTCTTCCGCTATCGCCAGTCGATGGTATTCCTAATTTGATTTTCATATTCATTTTCTCCTATTTTATTATCCTTGTACCACTCTTTTCTATTGTAGAGTTCTCCTAGTACATCCCCCGATGTCATGTCAAACTTATTTTTGACAGACAATCCTATACATCGTGCTACTATTCTGTTGAGTCTCCCTTTTTGCATGTCTCCCTTACGAGCCGTTCCGAACGCCTCTTTGAGATATGCTTTCGTAGGATTATCTTCTGCTATTTCTAAGATTTCATTCTCAATAAAGAGAATTTCATCCACAGAAAAATAATGCCCAACATTTCGTGGTAATTTTATGCTCATATTATTTCACAAGACCCCCCTGCACAAGCAAGTTCCCCTTGTAGGTCTGTGTTATCTTCATCTTCAATTATTTGAGATGTATCTAATTCTTTCAAGAACGGTAGATAGGTTTCGTAAGTTTCCTTATCACATGCCGTGATAGGTAGTTGCTCTTCTATCCCGTTCTCAGAATCGTAGTAGTATGGGAATACAGATAGTGCATTGTACGAATCGCGGTTTACCCACATCCAATCTCTCACTAATTGTAGTTCCTCATCTTTGTAGTTGACAGTAGCAGAAACATTGTGTGTTTGCATACCATCAATGTGACCGGGCTTAATCCAATTGTCTGTGATATACTTCACCCTCTCTAAGAAATCTATTGCTGATTCTTGGTCACGAGTGATTGCTCCTTCGGGAGCCTTCTGTGGTAAAGACAATATGACATTCTCTTCCGGTTTATCCTTATCAAGAGCCACAAGATTTGGTACAGTTTCCAAGAGATACTGCGCAATTGGTTCTTCTCTGTTGTATCGAATAGTTCGGATAAAATATTCAGACCACCACGGATGAATCCCTGATGATGTTCCAAGAACCAAACTGCTAGTTCCTTCAGGCTTCACACAAGTCAACCTTGCTGCCGGATTGATATTCAACTCTGCTGCCCATTCAGTGTTCACCATTCTAATGATGCTAACTGCTTCTGTTAAGTCGAGTCCATCCAAATTCCCACTGGCAATCCCTGTCATCGATACACCAAGTAGTGCATCTTTCTCGGTAGTCTCCTTCCAAATAGAACGTAAGAAATGGAAATCTGTGTAAGTGGCTTGTAGTGTTCCTAGAAATGCTGCTGCTTCTGCTGCTGCATTCAAGTCCTCTTGACTTCCTATCGCTGATACATTGATGGTAGATAAGTTGCAGAATTGATTGGTTCTCAATCCAATTTCTGCACAAGGATTTGTACCCCAATCCTTGTCATTAGTGAAAAAGAATCCCGGCTCACCACAATTATTCCTGTCAACAATATCCCACAGTTCATTGTAGTAATTCTTAGTGATTCTATTTCTAACGATAACCGCAGAGTTGTTTGCATTTGCTCTCCAAGCATAACGACCGGCATCTCTGTCTTCTTTCGTCTTGGAAAATAACATATCTCTGTCATTAGCACTGAACAAACTAATCATTGCAGACCTACGAATACCACCTGATAAGACAGCATCAGCAATTCGGCAAAGCATATCGTGTGCTTCTATTGGTTTGATAGAAGAGAAGTTCTCTTTGTCTATGAGCATCCCTTCTATAATAGTGAGAGCATTCCTCAATGGTGTTGGACCGGGAGCCTTGCCACCACTTGTCTTCAATGGCGAACCCTTCGGTCTAATATCTGAATAATCGAATCTTGGCGTGGTAGTTCTCTTACCAGTGTAAGATTCAAACAGAACATTAATCGCTTCTGCCCATCCTTCTTGTGAGTCTCCAACTAAATGCCGATAAGTCCTATTAGGATTCGGCTTGATTATTGGTGGCAACTTAGCCACATGATGTTTTTGAACAGAATACCCTACTCCTGTTCCTCCAAGTAAAAGGAACATAGTTTCTCCGAAGCATCTAATGTCGTCTATGTGCATAAACGAACAGTTGTATATTCTGTTAGGAGATTTAAATATAGGTGGCCCTCCAAATTGGAATGACCTCATAGATGGATATACCATCCCAGTTCTAACGAAGTTATCATACACATCGATAATCTTCTTACAAACTGTAGTGTTGTCCTTGAATTTTTCAAGGTGCATCAACATATTTCTTGTGATTAGTTCTTGCTCAGTTTCCCTACGCTGTAGTTCAGGTACATACCTGCAATACTTATTGGGCATTATGCAACTCTTCATCATTTTTTGTTCTAGTGTTTGTTTCTCTGTTAGCATATTCTTTCCCCCAATTATTACAGGCCTTCCACCTGTCCGGCATATGTCCGTACTGGGATTCTAAGCGGGTGATGACCCTACTTAGTAGTTACCGCTAAAGCACATATAGTGCAAAAACGGGTTGCGTGTTTCCGGTAAAAGTAGGTTGCCCTACTTCTCAGTCCATTCCACCGACTACCGCAGGAGCAAGGGTCACATTCTCGACCTCACTCCAATCGACAGTAGGTACATTTTCGCGTGTGACCATCTCTCCATCAACGAACACCCAATGTGTAGGGTGGTCCGTTATCTGTTCGATAACCTCACTGGCTGTAACTGCTGCCATGTCGGTATGTCCGGTGTCATTCATAATGGTTAACTTCATCATTCATTCCTCCTTCAATTTCCCTGTGAGTTCTGTTGCTGCATGGCATTCATGTTTCCAATCTGACTTTTCAACTCTTGTACTCGTCCTGTTAGTACATTTATTGTCTGCTCATAATGGGAACACAAAGCCATATACTGTTGCAATTGGTTCGCCAAGTTCTGTGCAGTTTCCTGCAACTGTTGGTTGTTCTCTGCCATTTGCAACATAGCCAATTCCGACTCATCAGGAATTTCTTCATTCTTATTCGTTGTCTTCTCTTTCGCTTTTGTCATTTCATTCGCCTCCGTCAATATTTTGACGAGTGTGTTCTAGGTTATCAACATTGAGCCTTTCTTCAAAATCACGCGCAACATCTAGTAATTGAGTTAATCCGCCGATACGCACCAAGGCATCTTCCTCTGTCATTTGTCGAGGAATTTTGTATGGAAAGTATGTCAGTGAAAACTTGAAATTTGGAGTGTCCACATCAGACACTCTAACACCTGCTTCTCTAAGAGTATGTCTCACCTCAACTAGTTGTTTTCTCAGTTGATGCATAACACGACGTTGTTCTGTAGAAGCAAGGGGCTTACCCACCTCCTTCAACAAAATATCCAGTCTAACTAAATCTCTCTCTTTGAATAGAAGATTATCTTCCTTAGAATTAGTTATCATAGTTTTCATGTGATTCAAAAACTCTACATCCTTTTTCTTGTGTGCCATTTCAGGCTTGAAATATAATATCCCAAAGTATACACACTTCTCAGCAAACTTTCCTTCATCTGCTGATTCTTTCATAGCAGCAGCAATCGCAATCTTCTGAGAACCATCCCAATTCTTGAGTTCCTTGAGTCGAGTTTTCTTAGCATCATCCAATTCTTCTACTGTTTCTAAGTGGTCTTCCAGCATAGCAGAGAACAAGAGCATATCAGCCCATAACACATCGTTAGGATACCCACGAGAAGTCTGTTGGTTCCTTCCATTATCAGGATGATTCCATCGCCATACAACAGAAGCAATTTGTCGCCTGACACCTGTACCATCTGTCCTCTTTCTGAGATATGTCACAGGTCTATATTGACGTAGTTCCCTATCCCAATATTTCTTTGAAGGGTGAGTTCTCACATTCAATCGCAAATCAAGTTCCTTAATCTCATCGAACATCTCTTCAAACTCATCACCGTTTTCTTCCCACCATGCTTCTTGAATCATAGCCCTTACTCGCACACTAATCCATCGCTGAATCATGCGCTCTGTAATTGCGTTGATGTCTACACCAGTAGACTCTGAGATTTCTCTTAGAATTAAATAGGAATGTATGTGTTCAGAACCGACAATCTCTCTCACTCCATTAGAAGTGTTTTCAATCTCGAAATGATAGTAGATATCATGACCACATAGACAACTGTTGGGATGTGTAATCCAAGCAGGAACTACTCTGTTACCTGCTCTACCCCACCAACATCTGCCAGTAGCCTTCCACTCTTCCCTTGCATCATGGTAGTTATCTGCTTCAGACAGTTCAACCATCCTTCGCTTGAGAATCTTGTCCCATCTTCCATTACCAAGGTCACGCTTCGCTGCTATCGTTATCTCAACACCATCATCGATGTCATCTTGAGTGTAAACAATATCAGTCATCCTCTTCCCTCTTTGTGTAAGCGGCCTTTGCCAACTCATGGTCATCATCTTCGTCATAACAATATTCACATTCTGCGATATGCAATTCCTTGTAATATGCTAAGTCTACCTTCAATCTCATGTTCCACTCTTTGAGTTTTTCAATTTTCTCAATTGCACCTACTAAATCTTCATACTGCTCACGGACCAGTCTGTCGTCGTCATCTTCTAATTCACTCATGCTGCCAACATCCATACTGGTATCAGAAGAAACAAAATCGGCCCTACTATCCCTATCAAGAACAGTAATGCTGCTAATTCAAATAGAAACTTAAGCATTATTCTGTCACCTCGTCATTCCTTTGTTCTACTAAGAACCCGGTTAATATAGCATCAATCTTGCTAAACAAAGGCTCTCCACAACCGCCGATAGTCTTGCGATGTAGAGATAGCCATATTTTGTGATAGCCATTGATAATTACCTTCGGTTCATCATCATCATTCATCGTTATTACAATAGGCGGCATGTCTTCGTCTTGCACTAACCTAAATTCTACGCTTCTTTCATTCATCTTCATTCATCTCCATTCTTTTCTCTTCTAGTTTTCTTAATTGTTCTCGTTCCACTTCTAACGCTTCTTGATAGCACTCAATCGAGCAATATCCTTCATACGCTTCAAAGGTGTTAGTTCGTTCTCCGCAGACATAACAATCATACGGAATACACCCACTTCTACCATCGTCAGTTTCATCACCGTAATTTGCTGTCATCGCATTATCTATTCGTCTCATTTCTTCCGCCTCTTGAAAAATGACCTTCTCTTCTTAGATTGATAAGGATTAGTTTGATTGTCAGGATTGTTAATCTCGTCCTTTGTGAAGAATGTCACGATTGCTCCTTCTTTCTCCCAAACAGGATATGTCCCTTCCCCTATTGGGTTCAACCCATTTTGAATTCTCAACTTATCCCTCTCAGAAACAGTCATACCTCTACAACCTCTACAATCGCCAGTTTCATTATTGATATGTGCATTCCTAGTACCGCAACAAGAACTACTATCATGTGGTCCCTTCTTCCACTCTTCAGGAAAATCTGGGTCAGGAGCATGTTTTCCTCCATCCCATCCTTTGGTAGACTTCTTCTCTTGCTTCTCTCGCTTAGGTTTGTTTTCAAACCATAGCCAAGTGTTGCTAGACTTTCTCCAGACTCCCCAACCAACCATGTCATCACTGACTCGTGTTAACAAATATAGAATTCCATCAATATGTCTTCGTACTTTCCACTCTAAGCCATCAGGCATTAGAACAATAATCCCTTCAACTTCTTCTCTTTCCAATTTGAAGATATATCTCTCCATTGCAGTTAGAGGATGCCCTGTTCCTTTCTGAACAGAACCTAACTCAATACCAAGATTGAACTTTTCAGGTATATCTATCATGTCATCAGAAATGTCTTCTTCTGTTGGTGTAGCACTCAATGGTATTCCATCTACTCTGATATCATCATCAGCAGTAGAATATACCCCATCTCGTGCATAAACTACTACATTAGCACCGAGAAGTTCTACCCTCTCAACATCTTCATTGTCAATTAGTTTCGCTGTCCCATTTCTCATTTTTATTGCCCAATATTTCATCTATTCTCCCCCTGTTGTGTCCGGTATCCCATGTTTTGCAAAGTGCGCAAATGAACATTCACACTGTACTTGTTCAAGTTCTCCTTCACGATTATGCCGTTCAATGGGTTCACCACAGTCTTCACAATTCTTACGATACTGAGAGTATATGAACTTCGTCAATTGAATCCCTTTCCTACTCGCTCACCAACATAGAACAAGTTCTGCTTTGCCCTAGTCACTGCGACATAACACAAGTTGCGTTCTTGTTCTATTGCTTCAGGTGTCTTTGCCATAGGATGAGGCATTAACTCAGGATTTAGAATCCAGACCGTGTTTGCTTCCAGACCTTTTGCCTTGTGAATTGTGGAGAAAACAACTCCACTGTTCTTACCTTGTTCACCAAAAACTTCCTTGATGTTATCTATCAGTCCTTGAACACTGTTGATGTTACCTGATAGTGCTAATACACAAGCATGTTTATCCTGTAACGATTGAATCATGTTGTCTTTTTCCTGTAACTTCAATGCTTCAATCCGTGATTCGATGTGTTGCGACAAAAGTGGCAAGAATCTTTCCAGACGTAAACTCGCATCCTCTGTTACTTTCTTTACTAAAGCAATCAAAGAATAGCCAATGTCTCGGCCTAATACATATGCAGGTTTTCCTTGAGCAATTAAACTAAAACATTCAGAAACCAACGGTGCATTTACTCTACAAAGAACCAAGTCTCCACCTTTAGGTACAAAGGGAACATGCTCACGAACTGCACCTTCTTCTGCATCTTCTCTACAATGATAGTCAGAGAAGAAACGATTTGCCTCTCTTACTACTGTTCGTGGACATCGCCATGTTATAGTGAGAGGGTATGTCTTAATTTCAGCGTTAGACTTCTTCTTCAAGTCCTGCAAGAAGATATCCATGCTTGCTGAATCAGCACCACGGAAACCATAGATTGCTTGCTTTGGGTCACCAACAATAATCATGCGACCACCATTGCACGTTTTCATTATGAGTCGTCTTTGAACTTCATTGAAATCCTGTGCCTCATCAACAAACACTGTGTCATAATGGTCAACAGGTAAATCCAATACTACTGGCAACCAAATCATATCATCGAAGTCAATGAGTGACATGTCCTCGCATTTATTGCGAATAGTTGGTAGCATGTCCATTGCCATCTTCTCCTCCTTCAAGCCATCAAACTCGATGGTATACTTGTCAATGATTTGTCTAACCTCATCATCAGATTGCCAATCGGCCATAGATGATTTCAGTAGACTAATGAGTTTATTCAGAGCCGGTGCAGATTTGTAGTCGTTCCCAAAAATGTTCTTGATAATCTTGTAGTTCTTCTTGGTGTCAACTTTGCAATCCTTTCGGTATCTCTTGAGAGATGAAAGTCCCATACTGTGAAACGTCATTGCCTTACAATCCAATGGTAATTTCTTGCCCAATTCTGTAGCGATGGCTTTGTTGAATGCAAGAAATCCTTTCCGATTTCCTGAATCTCTCTTTGCACCTTCGATAATTGTGAAGGTTTTACCATTACCAGCACCGGCATATACTACCATGTGATTTCTAGCATGTTCCATATCATTCCATATTATTTCTTGTTCTTCTGTTCCTATTATTTCCATTTTGGTTTCCCCGATTATTTTTTGTGTTGACGAGTGAGGGTGAAAAATCATGCTTGTTTTCTACTGTACCGTAAGTAAAAGAAAATACTTGAAAACTTACCGTACATGATATCAGATGACTTGCTTTGGTAATATCCACATGATTCTAACCTGATATTTATTCAAGAAAAGTGCTGTCCCGCATTATGAGTCGATGTTGTCCGTACTAATTCTACACCAGAGCAAGAGTACGTCTCTCTTTGGCAAGAGAGTAAATATAGCCACGTAAAATAGAAAATATCTCACTGAGCAACATTGTGGTATGTTACTTTACACTTCAATCCAATTTTCGCCAATGACACATATCGTCGTATATCGTCATCATTTTTCCTCATTGGTTTCCACGTTCATTTTTTCAATTAACACTCTAACCTCACTCGCCAATTATCTGTCCTAACGCATCCGGCCAAGATACTTTGCTGGACTTTTGCTAGTCGAGTAGACGGTTCGCTGAAGACAAAACATGTCAATTTTGACACGCCTTGTTTTGGAATCCCTATTCGATGTTTTTTAGTGACAAAAACTCTCTGTTAAAGAGAGAGAAAACATCAGGTACGTTCATCCACGAGAGTCCCGACATGTTATCATGTGCATAAGGTTGCAAACGTGTTAGCGATGGAATGATTCAACAACGCCCCTTGTTATATCTTATCCATTCCCGAAGGACAGATTCGATTGGCTCCAAGCCATAATTCAATTCACCCGATTGTAGTGCAGAAGTAGTTACATCAAAGATGGAGTTTCAGTCATCTTAGTCAGCAATGCGTGTACAGTCCGATACGGGAAATAACAACTGCTACTTTTTAATCACGCAAACTGCGTCCTACAATCGGGGGCAGGAGAGGTATAGGAGATTTAACATGAAACCAATGTACTGATTGCAATCAGTTACATCCTTCATATACTCCTAGAGTATGGGATTGGAAGGGCCACTCCGAGTGAGAGAGTGACCCCTCCTTAGTTCAGGTTGAAACCTGAATGGAATTTTGGTGGGGGGAAAACAGAAAGGTACTATGCCACAACTGCGCAGGGAAAATGGGCTTTTGGTCTTCATACATCTCGACCAACGGTTTGTTCTACGACAATGCTGACTACTGATTTTGAATCTTTACGATTCAATTTTTATAGCGCACAGTGTTAATCCGAAGCCATCGGGTAACAAGCACTTTCACATATATTTCTTTTCTACCTGCTAAGTGTACTCAGTAATACATGAGGCCAACCCCTGTATCTTTTTCTGTTTCACCGAAGCGTCCCGCAGAACCCCCCGTCCCGACCCATGCATATTACTAACAATTCCTAGAACCCAAAAATATCGCAGAGGCATATCTGGTAAATTCGGTAGGTTTCACGGTATGACCCGTATGTTTGTATCTCGCTAAAGATTCAAACACCGTTCTTATGTGTATCATGGTTAGATATCGAGTGTGATTGCCGGATTTTTATTATTCCACATTATTCCACATTATTCCAATATGGGAAATCGTGTATAATCCCCGAATCCAGCGTGATTTGGGACTTTTTCTTGGATGTTTCCATTATTCCAATTTTCCAGTGCTTTCTAAGCAAGAGAGAGAGAGAGAGAGAGAGAGAGAGAGAGAGAGAGAGGAATAGGAATATTGGAATATTGGAATAATATTCTTTAAACTTCGTTTAGACCCTCTATGGGCCATGTTTTACCTATTTAATATTCCAATTCGCATTGGAAACTACTGGAATAATGTACCTTCTCACTAATACTCCATATTCTATATTAGTATTGGAGTATTATTACTTGTATCAATACTATACTATATGGGGTAGTGAAGGTAGACCTTAATTCGACCCCAATTAATTAGGTAGTGAAATAATCTAACCATTACCTGTTAGTCTTGATATAGTGTCTTGGTTATCTAGACACTCTTGCTGACTTGTTTCTAGATGGCTAGACAATTATCTCTTTTCCGAAACGATATATAAACTCCCCCCCGTATCCCGAACAGTCGTCCTATCTTGATATCTCAGAATCTAACAACCATATGGTAGGAAACTTTGAGAGATACCCTATCTACTGGGTGGGAGCCGGTGAATCCTAGAAGGAAACACCGACTCCGCGAATGTTCAGAAGGGCCGAAGGCCACCTATCAGAGAGAACCTCCGATAGTGTCGTTTAGACTCTTCACGCTGCCGTTCCAAGTTTCATCCTTGAACATCGACACCGCGTTTTTCGTCATAGTCGCAGTTATAGTGCTAAGATAATGCTCACCATCGGTGTAGTGCGAGTAATTGCACTTTCCGTGAGGCAGAATCAAAGCACGAACAGCCTTGTGGTCATCGAAGGCTTCAGCAATAGGTGCTAGAGCCGCGATTGCATCATCAAGGACAGTTTGCGCCTTCGCCGGTAGGGAGAACCCGCGAGTTCCGAAGGGGTTATCATCGTAATCTCGCACTGTCTCTCTTACAGCAAGTGCAATCCGACTTTGCCTTGACGGGTCACTCTTGCCTTTCGTTATCATTCGCTTCACATAGTCCGAGTCTATCTCGTCCATGTTGCCAGTTTTCACATACGTTAGTGCTGTTGCACTAAACTCATTCCAATTTTCCAGTTCACTCATTTTATCAATTCCATTCTCTTAGGGTTTCAACCCTCTGAACATTTGGATACTTCCCAGTGTGATAGATAAGGTGCATCTCAAAGTACCGAACCATATGGTCCCACACTTTCGCTTAAGACCTTAAGTACCTACACCCTCACTATACATTACATGGCAATGAGCGATGAAGATTGGAATGAAATAAAGCAGAAGATAGAAGAGTGGAAGGAATCACATGCTGATTGGGAAACAGCCCATGCAGATGACTTATTTGGACTTGAAAAGTACCTCGGTCGGGGTGACAAGAACCCCACCCGACGAAATTCAATCAAGAACCTCTTTAGAGAGATGTTCTACGACCTACCAGAGAACCCCTTTGTTACCTCAAAGGTTGGTGCGGGTCTGACGGCTGAGATGGTGAAGAATAGGGATGCTCTACTTGATGCAGCATCAACACTCTTGGCGACCTTCTTCAATGAGAACCCTGAGATACAGGCTCTCATGACCAAGAACGGAAAGTCTGGGGGCGGCTTCTATTTGAACGGGAATGAGTATGCACAAAGCGCACTTTACCCGGCATCGAAGAACCTCTTGAACCGGATGTATAAGAAAACGGACAAGTACAACCGAGAGTGGCTCGGTGAGTATGACCCAACGGCAGAAGATGCCTCAACGTGGCTACCCTCACAGGTGAACCCATTGATTGAGACAACTAAAGCCAAGCCCAAGTCAAAAAAGTGATTTTGACTTAACATAACTCCTTAATCGGGGGTAGGTGGCTGTTAACTCGGATTTTGCCGACACTGACAGTGTAAACCATCTACCCTCGGCTTTGGGGCCATGTATATGATACAAAGTGTGATACAACCATATGGTAAGTCACTTTGTAGACTCACCTCAAATACCATACCCCCGAATAATCAATATGGCAGAGTTTAGAGGACTTGTTCAAGGTAATAGAGGCGGGGCTTCCCGATTAGGTAGTAAATCAAGTGGCATGGTTACAGATTGTGACACTTGGACGTTTGGCGCGAGGTGTCGAGCGTGGCATAATGATGAAACAGGTGAAAATGAAATTTTGGTTTATTCTACTGGTGGTTCACAAAATAGCAGCATGAAATTGATTGCTATTATTACCTCAAAGGATGATGTGGAGTTAATATCATGAATGAACAAGAGTATGAGTTGAAGCCATATCAATATGAAATTGAAATCGGGCATTCAAAGTCAGGTTCAAGTCATGTTGTCATATTGAAGTCACTTAAGGTAAGAAGTGACGATTTAAATTTAGCAGTTCAAGAGATTAGAGCAGCGTTGAGAGCATTCAACGATGAAATCTCTGGTGATTAAACTCCAATTGGGGCCAAGAGGGATAAGTTAGTTCCACAATACGATAGGGCAAATATAGGCACATCTTGCATATGCGCAGAAAACCCCTTCAAACAGACTTCGTTTAAAACACGACATTTGAAGAGTGGTGGGAGACAGAAGAAAACACCGGTTAAGTAAACTGTCCAATTAGTCGGAAATTGCTGCATGGATGCATATTAGAACTACGTTAGAACTAACCTCTATTCCTCGAACGCCTCTTTTGGGGTGATTGTTCCCTACAAAGTGTTACCCTACCATATGGTAGGACGCTTTGCTGGATTACCTTAAATGCCATACCCCCAAAGAAGACAATATGAAGACTGAAATTGTGTGGGGAAGTTGTGTGCATACTGATGGGACTATTGAGAAGTCCACACACATTACCTTTGAAGATGAGAAAGAAATGTGGGACTACTATGATACTATGCGAGTAATAGAGGGTTCAGACATATCTGTGAAAATCTATAATCTCAGTATCGTTATAGGTCAAGAGTACGTTCCCGTTCAAGAGTATAGAATAGCGAAAGGACACGACATAAAACTAGAAGACAGAGAAGACAATTGTGCAGAAGAACCAATAAATAATGAAGAAACAAATGAAGGTGTTGTGTGATGGGAACTTCATGGTCAAAGAGACATGCAACGGAAGTTCAATCTCATGATGGAACTGTCTATGATAGAAAGTTAGGTCAACAGGCATACTGGGTGCGATATAATAAATGGAAGGCTCAATTCTTAGATATAAATGGGCATTGGGATGAGCGTAAAATCAGAACATGGAAGATTGCTATGGGTCTTATCAAAGAAGAGAACGAAAGCGAGGAAGAAGAATGAGTCTAAAACCCATTGCGAATTACCTTGTAAGTATGGCCTGAGATTATGTTAACTTGAGGTTGTCATCCAACAAAGTGTCTACAACCATATGGCTTTGCGTTGCAAAATTTTTTCTTACCTTCTAGCCCCTATCCGAGCCAAGTTTAATTTAACGTGTAGTCTTCGGTCTACCAATGGTGCTAACTTCACCTTGGTTTGGTGTTATCCTTAAAGATAAAACTTCGCCTTCTAAGAAGGAAGATAAAACTTCGCGCACCCCATACAAACAAACTACCTTACCCCAAGAACTTCTTGACACCGCGCTGTCGAATGAAGAAGTAAATGAGATTCAGATTTTGAATCCTAAAGTAAAGCCGGGTAAGATATCGGAAGAAGGAGGTAAGTGGCAAGCGACTAGTCTAGAAGACTATTAGCCAAGTAAGGTGAAGGTGCATCTTATTCTGGAAATGCAAGGTAAACCGAAAATAAAATTTCGCTAGTGCCACATAAATGACAGCCCATTTTTTGAAAAAGTTAGTTGTGAAAAAAATACTACAGTGATATTATGGTAGAAAAGAACGACTCATGGTTTGATATACTGAGAATGGCTGGTGCAGTCACCAGTACGTCTAGCGGTACTGCGGATTTATTCAACAACAAAACAGGGGGGTACTCAATTGCTAACAAGCGCAAGAAGAGAAAGAAGCGAATTAATACTCAAGGCTAAGTACGTTGCAATGCCCATTGATGGGAAGAACCTACTTGTCCCTATACCGAAGAAGGCTAAGGACTTGCGGAAGAAATTCAACCAGTGGAAGAATGAGGCTGATGGTTTAGCCGGTGATGAAATTTTCATGGTGCATAATGATTCTTTGTTGAAGTTAATCACGCAACATGGTATAGCGAGCCGGTATCAAGGTGGAGGCCCAGTTGCTACAGGAGAACAAACTGGTAGTTCTTACATTTCAGTATTGCAGAAACTGGCAGAACCCGGAACTAAACTGGAAGAACCAAATTTAGACATCCTTACAGGTTTGCGGAAGTTGATGGATGGGATTGCTAACGCTAAAGAGAGTATGTTGAATCCAAGAAACATTGCTTTCCAAGACCCGACGAGATTCAATGATGCAGGAATAACCACAGACTACGAATATGTACATGGGCATTATGTCACGCCCAATTATGTTGATAGAATAGATACA
>Ga0098061_1000489_pt1 | contig 19167 bp, 24 predicted proteins | sample 22_taG_FD_92579 | JGI IMG/M metagenome (GOLD analysis project Ga0098061, IMG submission 92579) | Marine viral communities from the Subarctic Pacific Ocean - 22_ETSP_OMZ_AT15343 metaG | ecosystem: Environmental > Aquatic > Marine > Oceanic | place: Subarctic Pacific Ocean | collected 2015-01-20
TACTGAACGAATAGATCCAGGTCAAATAATTTACAATGGAGAAACATACTTCATAGGAATCTTTACAACCCCAGAAAACCTAAGAGGTATAATTTACCACGATGTAGACTTATACGAAGAAGCAATACTTCATGAACTACTACATGTCCGATACCCAAAAAAGAACGAGGACTGGATAGTGAATAAAACTGATCAAATCTTAATAGATTAGATGATTTAAGTATATTTATATTATATGAAACCACTTATAAAAAAAATACTTAAGGAGGAAACACAACAAAAGTCATTAAATGATGTTATCTTTGATGATTTAGTTAATACATTTAATGAAGAAAAATTAACTTCATTCTTTGGTGATAATTATAGAAATTCTTTTAAAACTGTTAAGAATATTCTTAATAATGAGGTAATACCACATATGGAGGAAGTATATGGGTTAGATTGGGTTGATGGGGACGGTATAATTCCGAACAACCATAAAATTATTTTACTATTATTAAATAAATTTGCTAGATATTTGTATAATAATGATTACCCTATGATTGGTGACACCATTGAGATGATTGGGATGGAGGGAGAAGACCCTAATCCAATACCTATAGGGACAAAAGGAGTTGTAATGGATATAAACTCAAATGTTTTTCAAGGTATTCCAGAAGAACACTTATCAATTTCATGGGAAAATGGTAGAAGTTTAAAAGTTTTATTACCACATGATAAAATTAAAATAATAAATAGAAAGAGTAGTAATAAGTCTGGTAATTTAAATGAAGATAAAATAGATGACTTTATTAACTTCGTCAAGGTAGACTTAGATTTAGATGATGATTTCAGAGTAAATATTACTAATAATTCTGATAATGTAGAAACATTAGCAAATTACGATATTAATAATAATGAAGTAACAGTTTTAGGTAAGAATAGATCTTTACCAGATATTATCCGTTCTGTGGCACATGAATTAGTTCACCATAAACAAAACGAAAGAGGTGAATTAAGAGGAAGAGAAGAAGAAGGTGAAGATGGATCTCCATGGGAAGACCAAGCAAATGCAAAGGCGGGAGAAATAGTTCGTAGGTTTGGGAGAAGGAATCCAGAAATTTATGATTTAGGATAAAAATTCTTTTATTGTATCCTTATTTTTAAAAGTATTAATTTTATCAGATAACCATTTATTAAAGGTTTTATTATCGTATAATATATCTTTATGGTTTTCACCATTTTTTAATGGTATCTCTACCACTCTTTTTGAATTTTTAAAGAAGTGTGATCCAGAGTTCTTTTTACAAAATTTAATTTCTTTGTCATCACCGATTAAAACTAAATCATATTCAATATTATTACAATCTACACCACCACTATTTATTATTATATACTCTAAATTTTTAAATGGTGAATATGTTCTATACCCGTCTTTTTGTGGTGTCATTTTTTCTTCTTTAAGTTTAAAATTTATAGGTTGTTCTAAATCAGGTTGTAACGTATAGTCGGTAGTTAATTCTTCCCCTTTATTGATATCTTTTGATGCCACTAAATATCTCTTTTTATTTATTAATTTATTATGGCAGTTTGGATTGTCACTATGATTGTGAAAATGACCTAGTTCCTCAAAAGAATAGTCACTATGTAATTCATTGATAGTATGTAATAGACCAATTTCTTCACCCTTATTCAAATTTTTTGACGCAAATACACCTTTATTATGGATATCACTATCCCCAACATAATATTTTACCTCATTCTCTGATAATAAATCTAAAAACTTCATATTAATAAATATTTGACATTTGAATAAAAATACACTATATTTAATTTATATAAAATTATTAATTATGCCGAAAAGTAAACATAGAAAAAATCAAAAACAAAAGTCTCGAGCTAGAACCGCAAGAATTAATTCAGAAAAAAAATTATTGGATAAAAAAATGAGGGATAAGTTTGAGGAGTATATGGAGGAGTTACAAAAAAAGTCTATGGAAATAGAAGAAGTTGATACTACCCCTAAAGATGTTGAATAGTTTATTTAACTATTTATAATAATAAATTAATACATATATTTATAAGATGGATGAAGAATCGTATATGATTAAAAAGTCCCATAGGGAAAAAACAGGTAAAGATATTAAATGAAAATACAGATAATGGGTGTACTTATGAATTAATTACAGTGAAAAATTACAAAAAATAAAATATATAAAATGAATAACGAACAAAAAGCAGAATATTACCATAGTTTATTGTTAAAACATGATAAATTAGATGGTCAAATTGCAGATATTAAATCAGAAGCTGCAGGAATGGATTTAAATAAAGATCAACTATCACGTATGAATGAATTAGAAAATAAAAAATCCATCTTAGTTGAGGAAGCACAAAAATTGTTTCATACTTACAAACCGACCAGAGCGTAAATTTTAAATTTCGGGGTGTAGCGTAGCCCGGTCATCGCACCTGATTTGGGAGCAGGAGGTCGCAAGTTCGAATCTTGCCAACCCGACCCAATAACATCATTTTCTTAATCTCTTAATTCGTCTTAATGCGTTTTTTGATTCATTAGTGAGGGTAGCCCCCTTCCTTAGATTATCTTTATATGGGATAAATCTTAAGTTTTTTATGTTTCCTATCTTTTTGGGGGATATGTGGTTATGAAAACCCATAGCAATAGGGTAAATATGGTCTAAATGGTGATTTTTCCACCCTCTTTTGTCACAATTTTCTAAAATTTGTAAGGGTTGTTCTTCAGTTACCTCCCAAACCATCGCATAATACAGTTTTTTCTCTAATTTTTTAATATTTTTGATTTTTTGCTTGATATTAGGGTATTTTTTGGTTATTTTACGTATTTTATAGTAAATTCTACCTTTATTTGTACCATTTTTACTTTTTACACTTATTTTTTTACATCTTACAGTTTTTTTAAGTGGTTTTTTCATAATTTATCCTATTATTACAATATTTATATTTATAAATAAGTAAAAAAAAGAAAATGAAGGTATATTTAACCGAAAAACAACTAAAAAAATTAATTATTAACGAAGAAACTGTTGGTAACATACAAAGAGAATATGTTTCTTTAAATGATATTTGGTATGGTTTCGATAAACTATATCATGGAGATTTTCAAAGTACTGATGATGGACCATTAAACCTAGTACAACAAAAATTATTTAAAAAGTTCCCTGAATACGCAGAAGAAATAAATTTTTACCCAGATAAAGACTTTGGGGATAAAACATCTAAAATGATCGGTAAATTATTTGGTGTGAAATTTAAAGATCTGAAATCTGTTTCTATCGGACCAAAAACACTAGAAAAATTAGGATTTAAAAAGCCTGTTTCCTTAACATTAGATCAACTTATAGTTGCACTTAATTTAGTTATGGAACAAGCTAAACCAAACGAATCTGAAATTAAAGGTATTGCAAATGTCATAGCAAATAGACAATCAATAGGTAATCATGGTAGTAGTATGGTAGATGTTGTTTTAAAACCGTCTCAGTTTTCAGAGTGGAATGATTTCCAGCCAGTGAGTAGAGATAAAGAAACAATTAGAAATATAATGAGAAATAGACCCGAAGATGATAGATATCAAAATAGAAAATCTTGGGACTTAGCAGTAAAATATGCTAAGTTATTATCTCAAGGAGGTAATTTTGTTGATAATACCGGTGGATCCACACATTATTATAATCCTGATAAAGTAAGTCCGCCATGGGGACCTGAAAAATCGCCTAAAACATGGGAATTTATTAAAACTATTGGTAATCATAACTTCGGTAGAGATGGTTCTACCACACACTATAAAAATTTTACTGGGAGATGAGTGGGGAAGAATTAGAACACAGTTATAACGTATTTGTGTTTGTACAGATTGAGGGGGCACGTACAGAGATAAAAAGAAAATGGATCAACTATAATAACATTTTAGATGAATTATATGAGTTAAATGAAAGAACATTAATAAACGAAATTAAATATAGAATTACAGATAAAGAAAATGATAAAAAAGTTTTTAAAGATGTACTTAAAAGAGTAGTTAATAAAAGTAGTAGGTTAAATTTGTTAATTAAATCAATTTAACATATATTTATATAATAAAAAGAAAAAAAATGAAATACGTAATAACAGAAAATCAATATACTATTCTTCTAAAAGAAGATAGGGTAGACTTTTTGAGAAATCAGTATGTAATCGATCCAAAATTATTGGATAAATCTACTGATGGAAAAAATGATGAAGAAGAATTCAAAGATGGGGATAGACCGGCAGGTGGAATGGGGAAATCTAAAGAAAAAGTAGAACCTATACAAGGTCATAACGGTTTAGATATTGCATACATAGTAACCAATAAAAAAGGTAAAAGTAAAGTAGTATTAACTGATGAAATTTTTACTGATATCCTAGAATCAGACCCAACACCTAAAAAAGAATTTGTACAATGGATGGTTACTGTATTTTTACGACACCTTAAAGACGGTGAGGTAGATCAGGCAATTAGATTTATTACGGAAGATTTACCAGAAGCCAATGAATATTTAGAGGTGTTTGATAAAGTAAGAAAGAAAAAAGTATTTAAAACGGGTGCACCTAATAGACCAAATGCACCAACAAACGTAAGTGATATTACACAATATAACGACTTAGCACATTTATACTCTATTGTGAGTCCATTTATCGGTTCTGATGAAGGAGATGGAGGGTTATGGGGTAAATTAAAGAAATTCATTGACTTAGGACATGCTAAATTAGCATATAGAGATAATGATGTGTTAGTATACACACCACAGACTATTGAGTCTAGTTGTGAACCATTAGGTAATTTAGCATCTTGGTGTACTAGAAGAGAAGGAAATAGTTATTTTGACTCTTACAGAACAAATAACCCTAAACCTGATGGTAGTTTATCTGATTACTATGTGGTAATGCCTAAAAAGTTATTTGATGGAGAGGATGAGAATATATATCCATTACAGTTCCATTTTGAATCTGGTCAGTTACATGATAAAAATAATAGAAGTATAGAAAGAGGTGAATTACCAAAAGTGATATCTAAATTTAGTGGTTTAACTGATTTCTTTAAAAAGGAATTAGGGGCATTGGCGACCGGTGATATTAAAAATGGTTCTGGTTTAATGGACAGTAAATATTTAAATTATTTAACTAAGTTTGGTGGTGACGTTAAAGATGTTATTGATGATAAAGTATGGGTAGCTGGTGTTGAGTCTATTCGTAAATTGGCGAGTGAACAACAAGGAGCACTACAAAGTAATAAATATTTAAAATGGTTAATAGAAAATACAGAAGGTGTTGTTGTTACCGATTATTTAAATAGAGATATGGAAGTATTAGATTTTAGTGATATGCAATTAAAAGAATTACCAGATTGTTCTATGTTTGTAAATGCTAATAGAATATCTGCTAACAATTGTGGGTTAACTACAATTCCTCCCATTAGTCATCTTCCGGTAGAGACATTAGAAATATATACTTTAAATGATAACCAAATAAAGGAAGCTCCAGGTCCTGAATATGATAAATTAAAAAATTTATTTGTTCTTAACATTATTAATAATCCACTTACTAAGATTAATGTGGATATGTTAAAAAAGATGTCTGAAGAATCTATGGCAAGATTTGTAATTAATGAGAATGATTTATCTAATTTATCAGAAGAAAATTTAAAACAATATAAAGAGTGGGAGCAAGACTTAGGTGGTCTTGGTTTCTTAGGTGGTTCTTAATAATTTGGTTTTTTCATATTTTTTACCTATATTAGTAAAAAAAAAACATTATGGGAAAATACGCATTAACACTTAAAGGAAATAGTGAGATAATTCATAAACATATTTCACATAGTCTCATGTTAGCAGTTCACTACTTTGCAGCAGTTAAAAATCTAAGTGAGTCTAAATTAATGGACATTTATGATGTTAAAAAAATAAAGTAATTTATTATTTTTAAGTAATTTAGTATATTTATAATATATAATAACAAATATTATAAAAATATTAAGACATGTCAAGAAAAAAAACAATTAGATTAACAGAATCCGAAATGGTTACTTTAATCGAAAACATTGTAAATCAAGTTAAAACTGAAAAGAAAAGAAAAATAAACGAGTCTAGAAGAAGAGTTGCTCGTAGAAGATAATCCTTTTAATATGAAATCCTTAACTGAAGAACAGAAACGTATGAGAGAACTTATGGGATTTACCTATAAGGATAATTCGCATGATATTTTATCGGAACAAACTATAAATGAAGCCGTAAATTTTTATGGGTTAGGTGATACCTTTTACTACATACAAAAAAAAGGTAGAAGAGTAAAATTAATACCTTTAGGTGTTTTAAAACCTAATGGTAGAGATTTTGTTTTTGGTCCTAAATTAAAAAAAATAACTAATAAATGGGAACCAGGTGCAACTGCACAGTGGAGTCAATTAGTAAAAGATCGTTGGTGGGAATATTGGACTGAACAAGGTAATATTGTTAGAGACACTCAGTTAGAAGATTATACAGAAAAAGTAAAAGAAGCATACGAAAATTATGCTAATTTAGTAGATAAAACAGAAAAAGCTTTTGGTGGTGCAGATTGGGATGGGACTAATTCGGGTACGATTATATTAAAAGATGCCTCAAATTCAAAATACCCCGCAGCAAGTAATATTAAACTAGAAAAAGTACCTTCATCAATTGCCAATGCATTCGGCACAAATTTAAGATGGAACTTATTAACGGCACCAACATCTACGGCAAGAGCTATTAAATATGAGTGGACACCTCCCAATGAGCCCACAGAAAGGGTTACATTGGAAGAGTACAAAGTGAATAATGTTTATGATACTTATTGTCCAAATATGGTACAACCTAATTTTAGTAAACAAGAGGTTAAAAGAGAGTTTGATGCACTTGTTGATAAAATATCTAAATTCATTACCTATCCCGATGATGAAAATGGGGTTAGTGCATTGTCAAAATTAAATAGAAATCTGACTATTTTAGGTCAGGCAGATGCCTCATCACCCGGATGGTGGGGTGGTAAACCATGTAACACAAATATCGATCATGATTATGGTGGTGAAGAAAAGAAACCTAAAGATGAAAGAGATAAGGAGATGTTACATAGGATGAATTTATATTTAGCAACTCATAGAGCTAAGAATTATAAAAATGCATTAATTAATGCAGTTAAAGAAGTAACTGGTAAAGACATAACTATTAGAGAAAAGTCTCCTATTGAATATTACGGAAAAGGTGATAGTTTTAAAGGTAAAGAATACAGGTCAATAAATCTTAATTTTAATAATATTTCTCATACATTTGTTAGTGAAAGAACAGAAGATGGTGAATTTAAGAGGGGAGAAGGGAAAGTAATTAAAGATTTAGAAAAACAAGGATTTATCATGGCGACTATAGACGTAAATTTAAAAGGTGGTAATCAAAATATAAAGTGTTTATATCAAATAAGTGATAGAGGAATATATCTAGCCTCTAAAACAGTAAAAGGTTTATTACCTAAATTAACTTTTAGTGTTGAGGGTACAATAAGTAGTAGTATTGATTTAATATTGAAAAGTGATGTAGGTGATATTAAATTACAATCAGGTCAACCAGGTATCAAAGGGGCATCGAGAGATATAGAAAAATCTGTGATTCAGTCTTGGTTGGGTACTGGTGAAGCGGGAGGTTCACAAAGTGGTAGGGCAAAAAATACAGACTTTCAAGTAATTACTTGGGGTTATCCTGCTGGACAGGGTAAAGGAGTAATTAACGGTATTTACGATTGTTATGACACCAAAGATACCATTAAGGTAAATGGGGAAGACTATTACAAATTAACTTCTAGAGTTTTTGCACTTTATGATGATAAATTGCGTGATAAAGATAACTTAATAAATTATCCATCAGAAGAAGAGATACTTGAATTATTAGTTAGAGAACGAATTAACTATACCCCTAAACAAATTGAGTCGTTGATTAAACAAGCGGGTAAATATAATAAAAATGTTTTAAAGTTGTTAAAAAAATTAAATAAGATAAACACCCAAACTAAAGGAGAAGAAATACAAAGTGATATACAATATAATTAATATCAATTAATATATTCAGACATATCTATATCTTTCCCAAAAACACCGACACAATATATTCTCAAATATACTTTGTTGGATAATTTATCAATTTTTAAAACTTTTACGTCTGTGGAAAAGTACCCATGAAAAGATTTAGTTACCCATCTTAAACTGTATAATAAATCATGTTTATGTCCGGGAGAATCCATAAATCCATCGATAATTTTTTTAGATATTCGTGTTTCTAAAGTACTGTCAATGTTAAAGGAATAATTATTTAACCATATTACTACTTCACCCTTATAAGATTGTGTACTTAACATAACGTACCCTTTTTCGTTTTGACTTTTTACTTTAATCTTTTCTGTATGGAATAAGTCATATCTACTTTCTGATTCTCTATAATTTGGGTTAGAGTGATTATGGGTAGGTTTATTAATTTTAATTATATGTTGTAGTTGCATATCCGCAGCCTTTTTACACTTAGGATCAGAATATCTCCAATCTATGGTATCCCTAAAAGAATTACTATACTCTAAACACAGATTTTCAATTTTTTCATTGTCAATAACTAATTGACTATAACCATTTAAGGTTACTAATACTAATAATAATGTGATTAACTTTTTCATATTGTTTGATTTATACAAATATACGGCAAAAATTTGACAAAACCAAATTAATTCATTAATATTATGGTTTTTTTTTATGCTTTATAGTATATTTATAAATAGAGATGAAAAATAGATTAACCTTAACCGAAGAATTAAAAAGAATGCGTGGATTAATGATCTACGAAAATGGTGAATATAAAAATCCCCTATTAACTGAAGAAACTAATACTCTTCCCTCCATAAACCAATCAGTAGTATTTGGTGCGGGACATTATGATATGAAGGGGAAGAGGGGAGAAGTCACATGGGATGTAGAAAAGACACTACAACCTCCGTTAACCCAAATTAAAAACTTTTTAACTAAAAACCCAACTGGTTTTATCGTTAATGTAATATTATCTGCAGGAGAATCGCAAATTCCAAATGTAGACAGAACTGCGGGTGGAGACCCCCATGTCAAACCAGGACACTTATCTACAAAGAGGATGGGAGTATTAGAAAATTATATCCAACAAGTGTTTAATAGTTGGTTAAAAGAAGGAGTAATTAAAGATAAAATAAATTTCATTAAAAAGGAACCTGAAATTGGTAAGACGCCATGGGTTACACAACCTTTTTGTCCAAAAGATAAATTAAAATCCGAGGATACCGAAGGATATGCATGTAGCACTACATTCTATGGTAACTATATTAAAAAACCGGAAGGTAAAAAATTAAAACAACAATATAATAAAGAACAGTTTTTGAACGTTGCGATTAATGTGGAGAAAATAAAAGAGGAGGTTAAAAGTAGAACAGAAAATAACCCTTCATGTTTAGAAGGATTAGAAATAATTTTTGGTGTACCTACACACCAATGCAATAATGCTGAGTATTTTGTATTTGCTAATCAAACTTTATTAACTAATACACAAGGAGGTAATACCGCAAATTTAAATAACGCATCCACCGTATTAGATAATATTAAAATCCGAAAAGGGGTAAAATTACACCCTTATTTATTAAATCCTGGATTTGGTGATCCTAATCTTAAAAATGGTATTAAAAAATATGGTGGAGGTGGAGATATCAAAGGAGTGCGACGTGACAAATTTATAGTTACTGCAGAACAATCTAAACAAATATTCGAACAAAATAAAGGTAAGGTTGCTATTTGGGCAGTATGTACTACCGGTAAATGTCATAAGGATTTACCCGCCATAGAAATAATACATAATGTCGATGGTAAAAAAATAATTGTTTTTAATAAAGGAACTAAATTACAAAATGTTACTAATGAGGGAGGACTACTGTGTGTATTAAACCAGTGCGGCACTAAATTATTATCTAATAGTGATGGTGGTAAATCACCAGATTATACAAAATATCAACAATCTTTATTAGATTCTAGGGTTGCATTACAAGAAAAAGATAAAAAACGTTATAATTTTAATAGAATTAAAGTAGGTAATGACTTTAAAAAGCCTGGATCTGATTCTAAACTTCTATTATTAAACGCAATTGCCTCATTAAATGATGATGTTGAGGAAATTTATAAAACATTAAATGGGATAAAAGGTAATACTTTAAAAGATAAGACTAAAAATCTAGAATCAGTATGGGAAAAGTTAAGATTACCTAGTAGGAATATAAGAAATATAATTAAAAATAATTATTTAGGTGCACCACCTAAAGAATTAAATTTAAGTCCTGGAATCTATAAACACTTAGAATCATGGTATAAAAATGATTATAAAAGACATCAAAAAAGAAATGAAATACTCTATAAGAAAAAGGGGGAAGATGGAGATATGTTTGGAGATATTAGACCTGGATTAGAAGAGTTTTGGAAGAAAGCTAATAAACTATTTGATTGGCCAATCCATAAGACTAGTGGATTACAACCTTTACTTAGATTATCCAAACCACTTAAAGATAGTCAATCTATTAGTTGGTATGATAAATTAATATCACAATTATTAAAAAATGCAGATAATTCTTCTATCACCTAATTTATTAAAGTAATTTAATCTCTACTTTTTCCTTAACTTTACTATAAGATACTGCAATAATCTGTCCTTCCTTAACATTTTCCCTTTAGAATCTCTTCAGATATAGGATCTTCGATAAATTTTTGTATTGCTCTATTTAATGGTCTTGCACCGTATTCTTCATCGTAACCCGCTTCTGATAGAAAATCTTTAGTAGACTTCATTATTTTAACTGTATACCCTAATTCTTTAACCCTAGTGATTAATTTTTTAAGTTCTAAATCTACGCAATTATATCGTACTGATGGAATAACAAATTTAATAGATGGGTATATAGATAAAGTTGACCTTTTATTTAAATCCATACAAAAAGCCAAAGGGATGGGAGATAACTCCATTGCGATTAATAATTAATTAATACGTTGTAGTGATACTTAATTATCTCCTTATCTAAGTCAGTATATTCTTGTGGACTTACCCCTGCTTCCCAACGAGCATAAAACATACTATCAGAATATTTATACGAATCATTTCTTAATCCTAAAGATTGTGTTACTTCTTCTCTTAATAGATGTTTTTGCTGGTGGGGGAATTTTGCCCTCTCAGTATCAATTATTATTCGAGTACCCATTATCTTAGTTCCTCTAGGATATATCCAAAAGGCTCCCCAGTTACCTTCTAAAAATTCTTTTTCATATTCCATATTATAAATAGACATAAACTCATCCATATGTCCGAAGAATATTTTCATGTTAGCTTCTTCTTTACTATCTACATAATAAATTTCTATCGGGATAATTAAATCATTTAATTCTTTTATTATACTATCGAGTTCTTCTTTTAAGTAATCTTTAATATCTCCATCTACAAATATTTTTACATCTTTTTTATAAAAATATAACCCTTTACTGTTTGAATATTCCCCATTATTGGCGATTTCTTCATGATACTCTATAACTTCTTTAGACTGTGTGTAACAATTTAATGATAATAATACGGATAATAATGTGAATAATTGTTTCATAGTGTTTGATTTTATACAAATATACATTAAAATATTTAAATAACCAAATATTTTTAATAAAAAATAGATATTTATTAATAAATATTAGAAATATGTCAAAATTATTAAAAGAAGAAATAGATAAAATCAAAAATCTAATGATATATGAGTCCGGAGATATACCCTCTACCATATTAAAAGAACAAGAAGAAGAGAAAACCTGTGAAACATTAAATGTAACTGGGACTTTCGATGTTAACGCAACGGAAAACCCTGAAAATTTAGAAAAATTTATTAAGTCCTTCAACGAAGTTTTAGAAAAAGATCCAAGAATAAAAGAGGCAGCATCAGAAGGTGCGGCATATATTAGTTATTTTGAGGTTGTTGGGGGTGCTAGTAATGTGGGTGATGGAAAATCAGTTAAACCAACTTTAGGTAATGATTATTATGCACCCAAAAGTGAAGGTAAAAAATATGCAGGAGATCAGGCAGCCCAAATAAAATTAGCAATGAGTAGAGGTAAAAATGTATCGGATTGGTTTAAAGAAAAATTAGTGACTGATTATAAATTACCTATGGGAACAGAGGATAAACCAGCAGAAATTAAATCCATTAGAGGAGAAGTGATAGACACGGGTGGGGTTAACGACACTAAAAGAGACGAAGATTTATATCCCCAACCTGGACAAGTAGTAATAGTCAAATTAAAAGTATGTGGATTATCCCCATCTGGTGGTGGTTTAACACAAGAATGCTTTACTGACTTAGTAGTAGAAGTAGCTTATGATGAAAAAGCTCTAGCACATATTAAAAAGGAACATAATTGTAATAATGCTATCTTTGAAATACAAGCAAATGGTGTTCCACTACAAGAAGATGGTGGAGAAATGTATGCAAACTTAAACAATGGGGGTAGTGGTGGATTTAGATACGCAAAATTTAGATTTTCTGAAGGAGTAAATAAAGACAATATTCAAATAATGATACAAAACGGTGTGACAAAGAATTACGAAGGTAAATTAATAATTGAAGCTATTTGTGGTGGTAAAGGTAAGTCTATGTTAGGAGACCATTGGAAGTGTAAGAATAAAACAAATCCTAAAGGTTGCCATGAAGGGGTTGCACATCTTAGTGCTACCCGATCTGGGAAAACAATTCACAATGTAATAGGAATGTCACCAAGATGTTTGAATGATAGAACGACTTTAGGAGCAATAGAAGCTTGTAAACCAGTATAAATTTTATTGCATGAGAAAAAGATTAACATTAAGAGAAGAAATAAGTAGAATGCAAGGATTAATGGTATATACTAATGGTGACCATCAAAATCCAATTCTAACAGAACAAGAAGGTATTCAAAGCACTGATGGTATGGGAGAGGGTCCTAAATGGGATTCAAAGAACTTAGATATAAAATTTAAAGGTGGTAAATCAGATATTGCTGCTGCCGGTGGCTCACCTAAAGTAGAGAATGCCGCTAATGAATTAAAAAAGTGGTTAAAAGAAAATCCGGATTTAAAAAATAGAAAAATCCAAATTAATATTAATGCGGGTAGTTCTTATTACTGGAGAAGATATAAAAATTATACTGATGCACTTAAAAAATCTGACGACACCACTAAAAATGAAAATTTAACTAAGGATAGAGCAAATGCGGGTGTGGAAGAAGTAAGAAAACATTTCCCCGCAGATAAATGGCCAAATATCATCATATCACCAGTAGAAAATGCTAATATAGGTACTTATTGGGGTGATGTTAGACAAGCCGCAATAGACAAAGCAAAAAATGAAGGTAAAACTGGTTCCGCATTAACTGCAGTAATTAAAACTGCATGGGAGAAGTGGATTGTAGAAAATAAAAAAAACCAATATGTTTCTATAACTGCAGGGGTTTCATCAGATGACCCTAAACCTAAGAAGGAATGTAAATGTGAAAACAAGGATGGAGAAATGGTAGATGTAGGTGTAGGTCCTGATGGAGAATGTCTTCCATGCCCTAAGAAGGGTGGTGGTAAGGAGGAGGAACCTTGTAAAGAATGTCCTGATGGAACAATACCTGAAAGAGATGAAAAAGGTGAGTGTAAAGAATGTCCTAAAGAGGAAGAAGAAGAAAAAGAAGAATTAGAAGAATGTTTTAAAAGAAATAGTACCTTTACTATTGAGTATGGTGAGAAACAGAAAAGGATGAAACATAAATGTGATAAGGCAGTATGGGAAGTATATGCGAACGGACAAAAATTAAAAAGGTTGACTAATAAAAAGAAAAAAGTAGACTATGTAAGTTTAAATAATACCCTTAGATTGGCAGATGATGCAACTAACACTGACGGCAAATATGCCGGTTTAAGAAAAAATGTTGTTACCATAGATAAAATAGATTTAAACGAATTTTCTAATTTAGATAACCTAAAACAATATAAAGGTAATCTAGTTATTGAGTTAAAATGTATTTCTGGTACAGGTGGATGGCCTTCCCATAGTAGTACTGGTGGATGTCATAAAGATGTTGCTGGAATAACATATAAAATCGATGGTAAAGTAATAAGTAATGAATTTGCCCCACCTTACGGTGCTGGAGATCAAAAAGAAGTGTATAAAATACCTGCCTGTGTACCACAAGCAGCTAAATTACTAAAGAAAAAGAGTTAAATTACTTTAACATCTACCTTTTCTTTGACTTTACTATATGATACCATAATAGTTTGACCTTCTTTTATATTATCTTTTAATATTTCTTCAGATACTGGATCTTCTATGAATTTTTGTATTGCTCTATTTAATGGTCTAGCACCATATTCTTCATCGTATCCCGCTTCCGCTAAGAAATCCTTTGCTGATTTTAAAACTTTTAAATTATAACCCAACTCAACAATACGTGATTTTAACTTAACCACTTCTAATTCTACTATTTTTTTAATTTCGGGTATTTCTAAAGAATTAAATACAACAACATCATCTAATCTATTTAAAAATTCTGGTGGGAAGTGTTTCTTCAACTCCTTACTTAAAAATTCACTTTTTTTAGCTTGCTTGTTAGCGGCTAGACTTTTAGTACTAAATCCAACACCCTCACCAAACTCTAGTAATTTTTTAACACCAACATTCGAAGTCATTATAACCATACAATTTTTAAAATTTACTTTTCTACCTAAACTATCGGTTAATTGACCATCATCTAAAAGTTGTAGTAAGATATTATATACATCTTTATCTGCCTTTTCAATCTCATCAAATAAAATTATAGAATAAGGTTTTCTTCTAATTTTTTCCGTTAATTGTCCACCTTCTTCATGTCCTACATATCCGGGAGGTGCCCCTATTAACCTAGAAACTGCATGTTTTTCTTGATATTCGGACATATCGATTCTTATTAAAGAATCCTCATCCCCAAACATATATTTTGCCAATCTTTTTGCTAAATGGGTTTTACCTGTCCCAGTTGGGCCTAAAAACATAAATGAACCAATAGGTTTTTTAGGGTTTCGAATCCCTACCCTATTTCTTCTCAGTGATTTCGCAATTTTAACTACGGCATCATCTTGCCCAATCACAGTTCCTTTCATAACTTTTTCCATACCCAATAATCTCTTACCTTCATCATTTGATAATCTTTTAAGTGGTATACCTGTCATAACTGACACTACTTCACTTACATCTTCGGGTAAAATTTCAGTTCTTTTTTTATCTAAACGAGATTTCCATAATTCCTTTTCTTCCTCTAATTTTTCAGTGATTTGTCTTTCTTTATCTCTTAATTTTGCTGCTTCTTCATATTTTTGACTTCTTACTACATTATTTTTTTCATCCTTAATGTTGACGATTTCTTGTTCTAAATCATAAATAACTTGAGGTGGTTTAGCATTAACTTGAGAACGGGCACCCACTTCATCTAAAATATCAATTGCCTTATCAGGAAATTCCCTATCAGTAACATATCTATCAGCTAATTTAACACATTGTTCTACAGTTTCGATAGGATAGTTTACCTTATGGTAAAATTCATATGAACCTTTAATTTTATTTAAAATCTCAATGGTATCTTCTATTGAAGGTGGTTCAATTACCACTTGTTGAAATCTTCTAGTTAATGCACCATCCTTTTCAATATGCTCTCTAAATTCGTCTAATGTGGTGGCACCAATAATTTGTATATCACCCCTTGATAATGCGGGTTTAAATACATTAGCTGCATCCATAGAACCAGACGCGTTCCCAGCACCAACTAAAGTATGTAGTTCATCAATGAATAATATAATCCCTTCAGTTGCCATTAATTCATCAACTACACCCTTCATCCTTTCCTCAAACTGACCTCTATATTTTGTCCCTGCAACTAGGGAAGTTAAATCTAATGAAACTATTCTTTTATCTAATAATGTCCGTGGAGCATCCCCCTCATTAATTTTAAGAGCCAATCCTTCAATAACAGTAGTTTTACCTACACCAGGATCACCAATAAGAACGGGATTATTTTTCTTTTTCCTAGATAGTATTTGTGCTACTCTTTGTATTACATCCTCTCTACCAATAACAGGATCAATTTTACCTTCGGCTGCCTTTTTAGTGATATCTACTGAAAAATTATCTAGTATTGGTGTATTACTATTTTTATTTTTTCTACTTTGACTTCTTCTACTAAATAAGTCTTCTTCTTCACTATCGGCAGGCTCAAAGCTATCTTGAATTATATATTTTTTAACCACTTTATCGTATTTTTTATAATCTACCCCCATTTTTTTAAGGATGTTAGATATGTTATTTTTTTCTTTAAGTATAGACAACATGATATGTGAAGTACCTAAATAAATTTCTTTTAATTTATCACATTCAAATTCAGCTTCTTTTATTAATTTTTTCGTATATTCCGACATAGGAAGTAATGATAGTTTAACTTCACCACCAGCTTCTTCATCATTAAAAATTTTTTGTTCTAATTTAGTATGTAAATCATCCACTTCAATATTCAGCTCCACCAAATATTTTATTGCATCATTATCATAATCGTTAATTAATGCAATCATTACATGCTCAATTTTTATTTCTACTTCATTATATAAACGAGCTTCCTCTATCGACTTATTAATAATCTTTTTTACTTTTGGTTGTACTTTCTTCATGTTACATTTGTCTTTTTAAATAAATATCCTTATTATTGTGTTATTAATTAAAACAAATATAAAAAATTAAATATGGAAAGTCAATATAAATTACATTTAGGTGAAACAAAAAAAATAATTGACGGTATGATTGAGAGAAAGGAAATGGTTGATATGATTTTTACTTCACCACCTTATTTTGCATTTAGAAAAAATTATACGGGAAAAGGTGATGGGGAAGTAGGTGCCATTCATGTAGATGATTATGCAGATTGGTTTTTAGAATTTACTGATAAATTTCTTCAAGTGTTAGCCCCCAATGGGAGTTTCTTCTTAAATATTAATGAAAAGATTGATAAGGGTGTGGTACACCCAGTTTTAGATGAGTTGAAGTATAAAATGAGAAAACAAGGATGGTTTCTAGTTGCTAAACCATATATTTGGTTTAAAAAACAATCGATGCCTACTAATTGTAAGTACCGGGCTATCGATAGGTATGAATACGTTTACCATTTTTCTAACAGTAATAAACCTAAATTTAGGGCAGATAATTGTAGAGTAGAACATAGTGAGGTAACTAAACGAAGATTAAAAAACGATATTACAACTATTAATTCTAGGGATGGAGTATATAATACCAAAAAGGTAACTTTAAATGAAAAAGGGGCTTTACCCCATAATGTAGTAATAACTGCTGCAGAGTCTAATCCCAGTGTTTTACATCCCGCCCCTTTCCATGTGGAATTAGCGGAATGGTTTGTAAAGGTTGGTAGTGATGAAGGGGACATTGTTTTAGATCCATTTGCTGGGTCTTCCACTACTGGTGTTGCAGCATTAAAACATAAGAGAAAATTTATAGGTATAGATTTAATCGACTTTAATATAAATTTTGGTAAAAAACGAATAGAACATTTACTCTCAACAGGAGATTGTTATATTCCTAAAAATAAATTAGAGGAATATGGTATTGATGTGAATTATTATAAAATAAAAGGTAAACACATTAATAACCCTTAATGACAAAATGTCATTCAATAAGTGTTGGCATTAGGTTTGATTATAAAAGATTAAATAATAATATAAAAAAAATAAATTATGATGTATAATGATAAAAGGGTTCAGGAATTTTTAAAAGAATTTATGAATGATGATTTTTTTAGTGGGTTAAACAATACGAGAATAACCCTACCAAAAATAAGAAGGAATAATGATTCACCTACAAGGGAATATGGACAAAATGTCCCAACTACTAATGTATATGAAGATGAATGGTCTTTTAGATATGAATTGGCAACCCCAGGATTTACTAAAAGTGATTTATCTATTGAGTTAGAAAACACTACTTTAATAGTAAAAGGTGAAAGAAAAATAGAAAATAAAAAAGATGGTGGGGAATATATCTCTAAAGAATACCATTCTACAAAATTTTTTAGGTCTTTTACCTTACCTGAAAATGTAGTCTATGATGAAGTACATGCAAAAGTAAAAAATGGTATTACAACTTTATTTTTACCTAAAGTATCACCAACCAAAAAACAATCCACTAATAGGAAAATTGATATCTCTTAGTTGATTAAATACTGAAATTATGAAACAAACCCTCTTCGGAGGGTTTTTTTATTTGATTTTTTTAAAAATTTGTATTATATTTGTATATATGATACACACCGCACCCAAATTTAAAAAAATAAAATTATTAATTAAAGTGGATAATGAAACAGATTCTTTAATGACTAATAAACTTACAATAATACATGAGGATTGTGGTATGGTAATCACTGGAGATTATATTATAATAACAGAAGATTTGGGACATAACACTATAGATGAAGAACAGTCAGTAGTTGGGAAAATATATCCTTTAAGTGAGGTAGATAGTTATAAACTTTTTAAAAATTAAAATTATGTTATTAAATAAACACATAGACAAAGAATCAATTGAAAATATATATGAATCTAGTAATATTCTAGCGTCTCGTTATAATACTATTAGTCAGAAATTAGCAATAATTTTTAAGGGGGGTAGACAATATTTATATCACGATGTTAAACGTAATGATTATAATGAGTTTGAGAGTGCAATAAGTCAGGGAAAAGTTTTAAATTCCACTATAAAAAAATATAAATCGGATAAAGTAGAAGATATTGTAGACATAACCCCAATACTAGAACAAATCGATATACTAAAAAATCAATAATGGCGACACAAGAACAACAATTATTAGGTGAACTTTATGAATTAGAAGAATCATTAAGTAATATATTAATTTCACATGAAATGTTTGAGGAGTTAAATTCTTTACATTTAATTATAGAAAAATTAGAATATAATATAATAAATAAAGGTGGGTCATGGGGTATATAGATAAAACATACAATAACTTATTAGAAATAATATTAAAAGAAGGTAAAA
>Ga0098061_1000491_pt1 | contig 19147 bp, 19 predicted proteins | sample 22_taG_FD_92579 | JGI IMG/M metagenome (GOLD analysis project Ga0098061, IMG submission 92579) | Marine viral communities from the Subarctic Pacific Ocean - 22_ETSP_OMZ_AT15343 metaG | ecosystem: Environmental > Aquatic > Marine > Oceanic | place: Subarctic Pacific Ocean | collected 2015-01-20
GATGCTAGCACAGGAATAGTCTCTTTGCAAACAAAGAATATTCTATATGATGCTTTAGTTGAGGCGAATAGAACTGTTTTGAAATTTGGCGTTTATCTTAAGAAATCTGGATTTAGGAATGATGATATTACAATAGGGATTAAAGACCTTGCTCGTATAGGCATAGGAACATGTATTGACGATACAGAGTTTGAGGAAGAAGAACTGTGCTTCTTCATTGCTGGCAATACAGCAACTGGAACTTTTGTCGAAGGTCCGTTCCCATGCTACTTCCATTTGCCATAATTCTTAAAAAATCGACGCTATTTTGGTATAATCATATATCATGAGCAAGTTAAAAATCAGATCACAAGCAATGTTGGGCACGACTCATAGTTGGGCGGTAACATTAAGAAGCCTGCTCAAAGAGTTTTTGTTGATGGATCATGATTTATATTTGAACAGTATAAATGGCTATGATTTATTTCCAAAAGAATGGACGAAGTTTTGCAGGGAGGGCATTAACGCAGATATTGATCTCACCTATACTCTGCCTAGAAACTTTAAAATAAGATATAATAGAAATTCAAAATTAAAATTAGCAATTTATAATTATGAGTCTAGTATTTTGCCCAAAGTTTGGGTTGATAAAATACAATATATCGATTATGCCTTGCCGTCTAGTAATTTTTCAAAAGAAGTTTTTGTTAATTCAGGATGGCCAGAAGAAAAGTGCATAGTTGTTCCTCATGGTGTCAATTTAGAAGATTTTGAAGATAAATCTAAAGTTAATAACCTAAAAACAAAAAAGAAATTTAAATTTTTAAATGTTTCTATTCCGCATTATAGAAAAAATATAGGCACTCTTATAGATGCTTATTATAGTGCATTTACAGACAATGATGATGTATGTCTTTTGTTAAAAATAAAATTAGCCAAACCAAAATATAGATTTGAATGTGATGTAATGCGGGAAATACTCAATGTGCAAAAAAAGCATAAGGGAAAAAGGCTTCCTCAATTAGAGGTTGTGCAAAATAAATATAAAAGTATGGTGCCTTTGTATAATTCTTGCGACTGTTTGGTAAGTTCTTCTTCGGCAGAGGGGTTTGGCCTGCCTCTTTTGGAGGGCCTGGCGGCGGGAATGATAGTGGTAGCCCCACGATGCACTGGACAGTTAGATTTTCTTAATAATGATAATTCTTTGCTGGTCGATGTTAAAGAAATAAATGCTACTGATAAGTATCAGTATTGGAAGCCATCCCCTGGCGCTAAAACGTATATTCCTCATGTAGATTCTTTGGCAGAAAATATGAAAAAAGTTTATGAAAATCATAAAGAATTAAAGAAAAAATTTGCAAAAGAATCAAGAGAAACAGTCGAAAGGCTTACTTGGAGAAATGCGGCAAAACAAATCTTGGATATTTCATGAAAATATTGGACTCACATCAAAAGCATAATTGGAAATCGTCGGGAGTTAGCTTTTCAAGTAAAAATATAATTATGAGTTCAAACTCAAAAATATATACCAACTTATCGGATTTTGGCTCTGTAAATATAAAAATAATTGGAAAAAAGATTTCTGGGAATGGACTCTTAAGGCTCTGCATCAAAAATGTTGATGGAGAGATATTTTTTGCCAAAAATATAAAGTTTACAAAAACTTCTTGGTCAGAACAGTCTTTAAGGTGTAATTTGAAAATTAAAGGAGGAATACTTGAATTATCAAGAGGTAAAAATTCTTTTGGAAGAATTGAAATAGGGAGAATAGTTGTTGACGACGGAAGAAGCGTCCCTATTCCCGACAAGAAGGTTGATCCTTATTTGCAAGAAGATAATTATTTTGATTTTTATCTAAAAAATTTAAAAGAATTATCTATAAAGAAGAAGATAGCAGTTATTATTCCTTATGGCATATATGGCGGAGGAGAAGTATATATTAAAAATATATTTTCAAATGTTAGAGATATTTTTAATATAGATTTTTTATATTTATCAAAAAATAAATTAGAGTTTGAAATGTCAAATTTAAATATAAAGCACAAACTTGTTAGAAATTTAAATCGTACGGCTTCAACTTTGATTAATAACAAATATGATATAGTTATTTTTTATAATAGCAAAAAAATATATGATGTAATTAAAGATTTAAAGAGAGAAAAGAAAATAAGTTCAAAAATTATTGAGATATATCATAGTGATTTTATTTGGCAAGATGCAGTCGCAAAATTAAGATCTAGATCAAATGTTGATGCTATCTTTAAAGTAGGTGAAAATTTAGCAAATGATATTAGTGGAGTTTCTGACGATAACAAAATATTGGTGCCGGTAGGCATAGATACTGAGTTTTTTATAAGAAAAGAAAATAAAAACTTAAGAAGAGAACTTGGCATTTCTGATAATAAAACCATATTCGGCATGGTCGCCAGGCTTTCTCCTGAAAAGAATATAGAATATGCTTTAAGGCTTGTTAAAGACATTGTAAGCATTCAATTAATAATTATTGGTTCCGGCCCTCTTTCTGCAAAGTTACAAGATTTTGTTGATAAAAATAATATTAATAATGTTCTATTTTTAGGATATAAGAATAATGTTAAAGATTTTTATAATATTTTTGACTCTTTTTTGTTAACATCCAAGATAGAGGGGACTCCAATTTCAATACTTGAAGCAATGTCATGTGGTTTGCCTATTTATTCAACTGGAGTTGGCGAAATAAATAATAACTTTGGACATTTGGATAATTTTAATATTTTAAGTGGAAAATTAGAGCTTGATAGAGAGCTTGTAAAGAAGCAGGCGGGTATGTCTAATTATTGTCAAAACCTTAGAGAGTATGTTATTAAAAACAACAATATAAAAATTGTATCCAATCAATTTTTTTCAAATATTTTTTATAATTCGTTAAGCTTTAAAGAAAAAGATGATACTTCAAAAGCTATCTTTGGAGAATATATATGATAAATGATAGATTGCCAGCCATAAGGTTCTTTGGCAGACCGCAAATGAAAAGTGGTTATGGAAATGCTGTAGTGAATATGTGCTTGGCCCTCTCTAGATCCAAGACCCCTGTTAGATTTGAAATTGAAAAAGGAAAAAAATTATTTAAAGAAGAATTAAATAATTTTAAAGGTAATCCTAAAATTGATCTTTATCTGCAAACTCCTCCTTTTGATAAACATAAAACTAATAATTATAAAATTGGATATTTTTATTGGGAGGCTGATACTTTGCCTAAAATTTGGGCAAAAGATATCAAGAAAAATATAAATGAACTTTGGGTGCCTTGTGAGCTTACAAGGTCGGCTTGTCTCAAAAGCGGCTTTAGAGGCCCTATTGAGATATTGCACACTCCATGTAATATAGATGTTGTTTTTTCAAAAGTTGAAATACCAGCACCTATGACAAAAGATTTTGTTTTATCTGATGATACTTTTAAATTTTATTCTGTATTTCAATGGCATGAAAGAAAAGGATATAATGAACTTTTGAGAGCATATTATAAAGAATTTGATGAAAATGATAATGTAGTTTTAATATTAAAAGTAAATCCAATAAAAAATACAAGCAATAATATATTGAAGATAAAATCTGATATATTGAAGATAAAAAGAATGGCAAACAAGAAGGCTTTGCCAAAAGTATATTTAATTACAGACTATATAAACAGAGACGCCCTTATTGGTCTGCACAGGCTGTGTGATGCCTTTGTGTTGCCTCATCATGGAGAAGGGTGGGGAATGCCTATACATGACGCTATGTTGTGTGATAGCCAAATTATAACTACAAAGTTTGGTGGAATAACAGAGTTATTAAATGATGATAATGCTTTTATTATAAATCATGATATTAGACCAGTAAAATCGATGCGTTGGAATCCGTGGTACCATTCGTATCAAAAGTGGGCGTATCCCAAAATTGCACATCTGCGGGTTTTGATGAGAGATGTTTTTGAAAATAAGAAAGAATATTTATATAAAACACAAAAGGCAAAAGCTTTGGCAAAATCACTTGATATAAGCTCTTGCTCTCTGCGTATTGAAGAAATATTATCGAAAAAAAGGTTCAAAAGGTTTTTGTGATGGATAGAAAATTAAAAATAATGGATTGGCTAGTACATGGAGGTCATCAGTATGAGTTTTTTAAGACTAATCATAAATTTTTTTGTACAAAGACTAATGGTCAACAACCGCAGGCAGAAGATTTAGGCAGGCCTAGAAATAGAAATGTTAATTATGTTACCGGACCCAGGGCTTCTGCCGATTTTTATGATATTATGATGGTAAGATCTGCATTAAAAGAATATACATATAAAAAATACAGATATGCTTCGAAGGGTAAAAATACTCCTGGGATTGCAGTCATGCAAACACATATTCCATTTAAAGTCCCAGAGTGGACGAGATGTATTGTTTGGAATTCAAAATTTGTTATGGATAAATATAGACATAGGTACCCAAAACAAAAGCATTTTTATATTCCGCATGGATTTGATCCTGATGAATTTAAATTTTTAAATTTAGAAAGAAATAAGAGAGTTCTTAGTGCCGTTAGTGTCTTTAAAGAGAGAGGCTACTTGCTGGGATTTAATGAATGGCGATGGGTGTCCAAAAAGGCTGGTATTTGCGATTTGCTTGGCCATGGAAATGATGATTTAAAAGAAGCTATAGGTTCTTTTCCTTTGGCAAAATTAGTCAAAACTTATAATAAGTATGGTGTATTTTTAAATACTACAACAAAGAGCGCGATGCCAAGAACAAGAGCGGAGTCTTTAATGTGTGGAACTCCTTTGGTAACGACAAATAATTATGGTATAGAAAGATATCTTACTCATGGTAAAAATTGTCTTTTTGCAAACACAAAAGAAGATATGTTGAAATCAGTTAAAAAGATACTGTCTTCAAAGCAAATGCAAGAAGACCTCAGCGCTGCAGGTAGAGAAGCTGCGATTAAGCATTTTCATATTACAACATATATAAAAAGATGGAATCAGGTCTTTGAAGAGGCGTTGCGAAGATGAAAAGAGTTCTTGCAATAACAGATTCTTATAAGTGGGCAACTTATTTTAGAGCTATAAATTTGCAAAAAAATCTAAAAAATTATAATTTTAAAATTATATCATTTCATGATATAGATAAGGTGAGCTTTGATGATTTTGATGTAGTCTATATTCTTAATTGGCCTATTTATGGATATGTAAGACATAAGATATCAAGCAAGAGAAAATATAAGTTAGTAACAGGCGTATCAAGTCATGTTGGACGACCGAGCGCAAAAAAAATGGCTACTTTTTTTTCAATTTTTGACTCAATAGGTTTATCCAATAGATTTTTATTAAAAGAATTTAGATCCGCAAAACTAAAGAGTCTTGTGTATACCCCATTCGGCGTAAATCATAAAATATTTAATAGAGTTACAAACCCAAATGATTTTAGACATACTTTTGGCTGGGTTGGAAATAAAGGGAGGTCTGTTAAAAGGTATAAAGAAATTAAAAAAGTTTTTAAAGAATTAGGCCCAGAATATAAGCTAAGAACGGTAGGTAATACTTCTGATTATTCTAGGGAAAAGATGGCTGAATTTTATAACTCTATTGGAACTCTTATATGTTATAGCGAATCAGAAGGGACTCCAAATCCGGTCTTAGAAGCCGCAATGTGTGGTAGGGCCATAGTATCTTCTAATGTTGGCAACGTTCCGGATCTTATGGCAGATATTGAAAGCTTTAATCCTGTAAATTCTTATAGCTCTTTGAAAATCAAAGTAGAAAAATATAGCAATATTTTGGATTTAAATAAAATAGGACTAGAAATAGAGAGAGAGGCTTTGAGGAACTGGGCTTGGAAAGATAGATGTAAAAATTTTATTAAGCTTTTTGGACAATAATATGAAGATTTTAATAGCATGTACACAATACCCTTATCATGGTGGGGCTGCAACAAATTCTTATGCTTTAATAAAAGCTTTAAGACGCAGGGGCCACACGGTATGTGGTATTTTCTTTGAAAACAGTAAGGTCAATTGTGATCCGGATTCTATAGGTGGAATAATAAAAAGTTCATCGAGCAAGTTTTCGGCTAATTCGCTAAGATCAAAGATAAAAAGATATTTTGGGGGGGTACCTGACATTATGTTGTCTAAAAACTATGTTGCACCAATATATTGTAAAAAATTATTTCCAAGAATAAAAAATATTTATTTAGTATCAGGATCTCCGCTTATGAGGCCTTTATCAGCAGGCAATATATCAGCTGTTAGATATCTTTCTGCAGGACCTGGAAAATACAAAATAGCCACCAACAAGAGTACTGCGAGTGCAGAGAAAACGGCGTTAAGACAAAGTGACGGAGTGCTGCTAAATAGCAAAATATCTAAATTAATATTTTCAAAAACACATCCTAACCCGCCAAGGTGTAAGATTTCTGATCCAATAAATACATCTATAATTGTAAATAAAAATTGTAAAATAAATAGAAAAGAATTTGGGAAAAGGGATATTGATATAGCCTTTATTTGTTCTAATTTTTCCAGAACAGTTAAGAATGCTAATTTTGCTAAAAAGATTTTTAAGCAAGATAGAATTAGAGGCAGGAGAAAGCTAGTCGTTGGACAGGGATTTGCAAGATTTGAAGGGATTCCAAATATGACCGTTAAAAATAAGACAGTAAATGAAAATATTATAAAATATTTAGGAAGAACTAAGCTGGTAATTTGTACATCTTATTTTGACGCCTCTCCAAACATAATTAATGAGGCAATTTCCTCTGGTTGTAACATTCTTGTGTCTAAAAATTGTGGTTGGAGTGAAGAATATAGCGAAAGAAGTGTATGTAATGATGTGTATAATACGAATGAGTGGATAAATAAGATTTCTTATCTTTGTGATAATAATATTTCCTATAATAATCTTTGTACAAAAAAAGAGGTTTTAGACAAGCTTGAAAAATTTATTCGCAAAGTTAAGAGAGCATAATGTTTGGTTTTTTCAAAATGAAAAGGATATTATTTATAGTAGATATTAAAAATTGGGCATATGATGATCAGGCAAAAAATTGGAAGAAGTCTTTGGATAAATTCTACAATATAGACATATTATATTTAACCGAATATCCACCCACTTCCGCTTCTAAAAATGGAAAGATTGTTTTGCAATATTTAAAATCAAAATATTTATTAAAAGAAAAAATAGATCATGATTACGTGAGAAGCCTATTGGGCTATGATCTATTTAGGCAAAAGAAAGACTTAGTTTTGCCAGTTTTTGATCATAGAAAATATGACGGAATAGTCTTCTTTTATAATAAAGGCTTATTTGATTCAAGGCTTATTGCGACAGCTATTCCGAGAAGCAAAGTAGCAATATGCATAAATAATGAAAAATGGCTATACGAAGAGGGTTGCGAAGACTTTGTGAAATTATATACAAAAGATTGCAAGTTAATAATTGGTTGTAATAATTTTATTGTTAATAGGTTTTCAGAATGTTTTCCAAATGTTTTGAAAGCATCACAATTAGTGAATGATGATATTTTTTATCCGAGTAGACCTAAAAAGAAATATAATCCAGGGAAAATTGTTTTGGGTTTTTCTGGAAATTATCAAAGCGAATGGAAAAATGTAGACCTAATCAGGAAGGCTTGCAAGGATACAAACGTCAATTTGTTGATCGCAAAAAACAAAACAAGGGTTCAATTGAATAGGTGGTACAATAGGATTGATGGTCTTATTTGTGCCAGTAAAGCAGAAGGAGGCCCAATGTGTTTGCTGGAGGCGGGAATTTGTAAAACTCCAATAATTACAACAAGAGTTGGAATAGGCAGAGAGTTCATTAATAATAGTACAGCGTTTCCAGTAAAAGCATCAGCAGAAGACATAGCAAGAGGCATTAAAGCATTTAAGTCTAGTAACGATAGAGCAAAAGAAAAGTCTGAAAAATTATATGAGATTATTAAAAAAAGATGGACCTATAAAGCAAAATCATATGAAATGAAAAAAGCTTTAGATTTTTTATGTAATAAATAAGGAGAATACATTGTGAGCAAAAAAGAAATTACAAAATATACAGATACAAAATATACAGAAGATGCTTGGTCAAAAAGAGCTGATTCAAGTAAAAATAATCCATTTGATAATAAGTTTTCCGCCTGGGGCTGGGAGCCTGAATATAGGCAAAACATTATTGATTGGACCTTAAGCATTCCTGATGTTAAATCCCTGTTAGACATAGGGTGCAATCAGGGTCAATATTTGTATGAATTACACAAAAGAAGCTTGAATGCTAAACTTGTAGGCATAGACATAACGCCAGAGTGTATAGAGACGGCTAAAAATAATTGTAAAAAACAAGAAATAGAATTTGATACAGGAGATGCTCGAAATTTATTATTTAGAGATAGACAGTTTCATACAGTTTTGTTTCTTAATGTATTGATGCATATGCCAGATCCTATAGAGGTAATTAAAGAGGCGGCTAGGGTTGCTAATACATATTTGATTGTATCAAGTTATGGCTCAAAAAGCAAGAGATATCATACTCATGGTAGAAAGTTTTTAAATTGGCGTTATACAAAAAATGATGTTTTGGGCTTTATAGAGCATAGTGATGGAGAGTGGGACCTAGAGGGGTTTGCAGAGTTTGAAAATCCAGATGGTAGTTTGATATTTCAATATAAATTTAAACGCATCAATTGATTAACAAATATAGAAATATATGATACAGAGTTTAAGGGGATAATAATTAAAATGAAAATAGTTTTTGCAGGAATAACACAAACTCCTTTTGAGAATAAATTTAAAATTCATTATAGTGTTTTTAAAACATTTGGTGCAGCCATTGGGTTTGCAGACCTTGGCCACGAGGTGTACCTTGTGTCAAGAAGAGTTGAGGAGAAGAGAGACGGGGTTACTTTTTATCCCTATTCTAAAATGGACAAAAATTTTTTTAAAGATGTAGATTACTTTATATTCGGACAAGAAAGAGGAGTCGAAAAAGTTGTTAGGGCCATTCCTGAGTTGCAAAATATTATAAAAAAGAAAAAGAATGGCATAAAAGTAAAGACAAAACTTGTGGTTAAAACGGGCGGAGTTGGCTGGCTGAAGGGAACGCCGTGGAAATATAAAGACGGATATAAGATTTTTGATTTCTTCTTTTGTCAAGAGCCAGGTTTTGCAAAAGTTGGGAAAAGGGAGCTTTTTAATGATCCAGATAATAAAATTTTTCATTCAAGAATGGGCGTGTTTAACTCTGTCCCTAGCATAGTACATCCATCACCGTTTGTTAAAAAGAAATATAATTTATTATATATGGGAAGAATGAGGCACGGCCCAACACGGCTTCCCTTTATTGTTAAGATGATGAAGAGGCTTGGAAGAGATTTTCATTTAAATATATTGCCAGGTACATTTTCTAAACCTCCAGAGCTATTAGACAGGCTTAATAAAAATGGCCATAATAAGTTTGGTCCAGAAACAGAAGAGAATTATCAATGGTTAGTTAAGTATTTTTCTGCAGCAAAGAATATTACAGTTCATAGGGCAACTGCTTGGGGGGATCATTGGAATTATTTACATCATTCTGATATAGGAATTGATTTTGCACCCAATCAAAAAACAAAAAAACATACAGCTGGAAATGCAAAACTTTTGGAATATATGGCTGCAGGCCTTCCTTCTATAACAGAGAAAAGCGTAGGTAATTCAGAGTTGGTAAAAAATGGATTTGGAATTATAGTTAACAATGCGGGTCAATTAAGTCCATATTGTGACGCTGTCAAAAAAGCATCAAAAATAAAATATGATAGAAAAAAGATATCAAGAATAACTATAAAGAATAATAATTGGAAAGTTAGGGCTATTAATATGTTGAAAGATATGGGGGAGTAGATGAAATATTTGTTTTCTGTATCAGGGGGTTCTGGATCAACCTTTATGATAAAAAGCGTTAGAAGGTGTGGAAGCATTGTGGCAGCAAGGCCAGATGTAATCTGGAGGCCAAATTTTATGAAGCATATGGGCGGGTTAAGCAAATATAAAAGTAATATTCAAACTTTATCATCTAATGGATATGAAGATTTTCCAGAGAGCAAAACAAAAGAACAGTTTCATGAGCGCATTAACAAGGGTAAAGAAATTGATTTTAAATTAGACTTATCAAGCAGTATAGAAAATAACTTGATTAAATATATTAAGTTATTGTCAAAAGATGAAGGCAGAACAGCTGTTTTTTCCAATGCATCAAAATTTCAATTTTTTAGTAAAAATAATATTAAAGACGTGGTTTTTTTAATAAGGCATCCGCTACATTCATATATTAGCTTTACCAGTAAGAATAGGCATCCAGAATTTGTTGAAAGCATTGGTGGGCAAAACTCAATTAAGAGTATTGAGGCTTATTCTGAGATGTGGAATAAATATGCAGAAGATATTATTAGCTCATTAGATAAAAAACTTAATCCGATTGTAATTAGATTTGAATTTGCTGAGAAAGATGTTGTTAAATCTAATAATATTAATATAGTTGAAATTTTTAAAAAATTTAATAATAACAAAAGATATTATGGAGCTCTCTCTGGTGATGTTGAAAATAAGTTAAGAGAGCTTACTTGGAATTTCTATAAAGAAATATTTGGTAATAGGTGGACAATATAATGGGGGAAGCAGAATGAAGCATGTGTTTTCAGTTTTGGGAGGATCAGGCTCTACTTTTTTAAGAAGAGGAATTCGAAAGTCGGGGTATATTATAGCCATGAGGCCCGAGGCATGTTGGATGCCTAATTTTCAAAGTGCCAATGCCCATGAAAAGCAACAAATTTTGTCCAAAAAGGGTTATAGGGATTTTCCGGAAGAAAAAACAAAAGAGCAATTTTACATTAGGGCTAATTACGGAAGGAGTGTCCCAATTAGTTTTAAATTAGATTTAAAAAAAAATATTAATGAAAATTTAAAAATTTATATAAATTTTTTATTATCTAATAAAGAGCGAACAGCTATCTTTACCCATGCTTCTAAGCTTCAATTTTTTAGCAACAATAATATTAAAAATGTAGTATTTTTAGTGAGGCATCCTCTGATGTCATACATGAGTCTTGTGAAGCCTGGAAGGCATCCGGGAGTTGTCAGAGAGCTTGGAGGGCCCAACTCCATTGGTGGCGTGAGTTTTTATGCAAAAATGTGGAATTTATATGCTAAAGACATTGTTGAGTCCAAAAGAAGAAAGCTCAATCCAATTATTATCAGATATGAGTTTGCAGGTAGCGATTTAGAAAAATATAAAAATCCAATTTTAAACAAAATTTTTAAAGATTTTAGGAGTAACAAAAGATATTATAATGAGCTTTCTTGTGATGTTGAAAATAAGCTAAGAGAGATTACTAAGAGTTCTTATGAAAAAATTTTTAACACTAAGTGGGAAATATAATGAAAAAAGTAAAAAAAATAGAGGCACTTCTGGGGCCGTGGAAAGATCCTGATGTTATTAAAAAATTTAAATATAAAGATCATAAATTTTTAGATAGAAATAGAACTATTAAAAGCAATTGGGCTAGGCTCCATTCTTATGCTAGAGATATATTGTTAAGCAAGAAAAGAATGAGCATATTAGATGTTGGCTGCGGCAATGGGGCGACAATGGAAGTGTTTAGACATTATGGACACAAAGTCACAGGCCTTGACAAGCCTCAAATATATTCGCCAATGATTGAATCTCAGGGGTTAGAGAGCGTGAAGCACGATGGCGCATCTATACCTTATCCCTTTGGTGATAATGAATTTGACTTGGTAATATGTTGGGGTGCAATTACGTTTTTTAGGCCAGTTGAAAAGTGGCCAAAAATTTTAAATGAATTTGCGAGACTTAGTAAGTCTACAATTTTGCTAGCACCCAATGTGGGTATTCCTTATAAGGAAGGAAAGCATTATTTGGATGGATGGAAGCCAACAAGGGGTTTTAAGCTTTTCTTGCATACGGGCCATATTTACAGGTGGGAAAAAACATCTAAACATAAAAATAAAGGAAAATAAAATGATTTATTATTGTTGCGCTAATGATTTAAATATAGGCGATCATTTTTCTATGCTTGGAGTCAAAGATGCGGTCGGCCTGTCGGGAAAAGAAATTTTTTTAGAAAGAAGAAAGGTGCCTTTGGCGAAAGAGCTTGACGGATTATCAAGTAACGATGTGCTTATAATAGGCGGCGGTGGTATAATAAAAGATTATTTTAGAAAATATTGGTTAGATATTTTAAAATATAAAAAGAAAAGAAACTATAAAATTTATATATTTGGCATAGGAGTTTGCGATCATAAGCATGTATCAAAGAGTACTGTTTTTGAAGAAAGATTAATAAAAGAAATAATAAATAATTCAAAAATTTCTTATCTCCGCCCTCCCATTCCAATAAAAGATCATAGAATTAAAGAGACTTTTTGTCCAAGCATGTTATATATTTATAATAAATATAAAAATAATAATATTCCCATAAAAAATCAGCTGCTTTATGTAAGCCATGCTGGATTGGTTGGTAAAAATATAGATTTAAAGATTATAAAATTATTAAAAGAATACTGTAAGGAAAAAGGATTATCTTATTTTCAGGTTAGTAATATAGCCAGAAATAAAGATGGTGTTGAAAGTATTATGAGAAAATATCTTTCTTCAAAAATTATTGTAACATCCAGATTGCATGGATATATAATAGGAAGATCTTTGGGGAAAAAAGTTGTTGCAATATCCAAAGACCACAAGATAGAGGGATTTGCGTCAATTATAGGTGATAAAAACCCTATTGATGTAAAAGATGTCAATCGTAACCTTTTATTTGAAAATATTGATAACTCTAAAGCAATTAGTGATAAAAGATTGCTTGAATCCATTAAAAGCATAAAGGCAAAGGGGGCGAAAATAAAGAGGTTTATTAATGGCTAATACCTGGAAAGATGGAGGGGGCAGTCTTTTGAGTCAAAAGCCAGATAGCAATGGATTAGACTGGCACGAAAGAACGAATATTGCTGTGCAATTAATTAATGATTCAAAAGAAGATCATATTTATGATTTAGGCAGTGGAGAGTGCAGGCTCAGCAGGTTAATTAAGAACAAAACATATTATGCTTTTGATACAGATAATTTTTCAATTTATGATGATATCAATGTTGTGCTTATTGATTTGATTGAAGATTTTCCAATTATAAAAGAGAAAAATAGCATAGCGATATGCTTGGGGTTTATTGACCATATTGTATATCAAAATAATTTTGATAATTTCATGATAAATCTTTCTAAGAGTTTTAATAAAGTTATTTTTAGTTGCAGAGCAAAGCATGAGGAAGAAATTGTAAAAGTTTTCAGAAAACACTTTAAAAATGTAGAGTTTATAGATAGAACAAAAGCGCGCCCAAATAATCAGGGTGTTTATAAGGCAACAAAATGAAGATAGCAATATTATATGACGTTGTAGGCTGGGCATATCACTCAGAGGCATTAGGCCTTCAAAAGTTTTTAAAGAAAAATAGACCAAAAGTAAAGGTAGATCTTTTTTCATATCCTTTTTTTTATGGAAAATTAGACAGAAAGGAGAAAAATTCTTATGATTGTGTGCTGTTATATCCAAGGCAAGCTAAAAATGTAACTTTTAGAGCAAAGAAAACTGCGGTTAGGTTTTCTTCCTTTGGAGATTATAGCGGACAAGCAAAGCTTAATACAGATAATTTTGGGTATTTTATTTGCATGAATAAACAAATAGAGCACCTTGCTAAGAAATTGCTTCCAAAGAAAAAAGACAAAATAGGACATATTCCAGTAGCTGTTGATGTAGAGCTTTTTCACAACACCGGCAGAAGAAATGCAAAAAAGTTAAACGTTGGATTTTGTGGAAATAATGGCAGAAAAGATAAAGGCTTTGATTTAATATTAGACTCTATGGAGAATCTCAAGGATAAAGTTAATTTTAAAAAAGCTTTATACAAAAGAGGCCATAGAATAGAAAGAGATGAAATGTATAAATTTTATAATCAATTAGACCTCATAGTGTGTATGAGCGGAAAGGAGGGAGGTCCTCTGCCGCCCTTTGAGGGCGGAGCCTGTGGTGTTCCTACCGTTTCTGCGTGTTCAAAGTCTGCGATTAATGAAATAATTATTGATAATTTTAATGGCTTTGTCATAGATAGAGACTCTAAAAGTTTAACCAGCAAGATTTTAGAAATCCATAACAATAGAGAATTATTAAAGATATGTTCAGAAAATATTGAAAAAACCATTATAGAAAATCACAGTTGGAGTAAAATTTGGAGTGATTACTATAATGTTTTTCAAAAACTATAAGCGGGAGAATGCATGAGAGTAGCCCAGATAGGGAATGGATTTGTCGGAAATGCTTTACATAAATCTTTTAAAGAAAAAGGCATAGACACTATAATCTATGATAAATTTCAAAAAATAGGAAAAATTGAAGACACTTTAGATGCTGATATTATATTTCTTTGTTTGCCAACTCCCTATGTTGAAGGTTTCGGGTTTGGGTTGGGGGCTATTCAGGAAAATTTAAAATTTTTAGCAAAATTAAACTTTAAAGGCATTTGCGTTATTAAATCAACTGTTGAGCCAGGAACTACACGTTGTCTTGAGGGGCAGTATGATTTAAGAATATGTCATAATCCAGAATTTTTATCTGAAAAGACAGCGTTTGAAGATTTTCACAACCAAGAACATATTGTAATTGGCATAAATGAAGAATTAGAAAGAGATATGGAGGTTGTAAGGCTTTATCAGGATCTGTATCTTAATGCAAAAATATCAATATGCAAATCAGAAGAATCAGAAGTTATGAAGTTGTTTTGTAATAATTTTTATGCAATGAAAGTTCAAATATTTAATGAATTTTATTTTCTTTGTCAAAAAATTGGAGCAGATTTTTATGAAATTAGAGATCTTATGTTAGAAAATGATTGGATCAACCCAATGCATACTCAAGTTCCAGGTAGAGATGGGAAGATGAGTTATGGTGGTCACTGTTTTCCGAAAGACACAAAGGCTCTTTGTCATTTTATGAAAATATTGGGTTCTCCACATGGTATTTTGCAAGCATGTATTACAGAGCGCGATTCTATGAGAGATAAAAAATTAGAATAAGCATCGAAGGCTATAGGAGATGAGGATTAAGATGAGTGTTGAGTTTTTAACCTATAAGGAATCTGTTAATTTTTTTAAAAATAAAATAAGAAAAAAGGAATTATTTTCAGTCTCAAGAATCGGAGATGGAGAGATTAGTTTATTGCTGAATAAGCACAACAAGCAGATAGAGAAAAAGGTTTGTAAAAATTGGGGGTATTCATATGAGACAGAGGCCTCTATAGCGGCAAAAGATGCCAGATCGATGTTATTGAGAGCTATGCTTAAATCGGATGTAATAGGCTTTTTAAATTTAACTTCAGGCAGGGAGCATAAGATCCCAACAGGGCGTGGCCTCGTCGGTGGCCCACACTGGTTAATGCCTGATTCTTTTTTTGTTGAAAATAATATTGATGTATCAAAAAAAATAATTATAGATCATCAATTTTTTAGAAGTTATGAGTTTGGATATATTGAAAATTTTAAAAAAATTATTGGAAATAAATCAATTCATATAATTTCTCCAAATGCAGATAAAGTTGTTATTAATTTATCAAAATATTTAAATAATAATATTAAATTTACAAAAATAAATAAATCAACAAAATTTAGACAAAGAAGGAAAGAGTTTAATATTATTAAAAGAAATGTAAAAGAAGATCTCGTATTGTATGGCGGAGGGCTTGGAAATAAGGATCTTGGGGTAATTCTGAAAGAAGAATTGGGAGTATCATCAATGGATGTAGGGGCAACATTAGACGCTTGGGCGGGAATTTTAAGCAGGCCATGGTTTAGGCCTGGCCGAGTGCAGGATTACTTAGTCCTTCCTAAGAAAAAAAGGTCCAAAAGGTAAAGAAGGCTTAAATGATAAAGATTATTTATATAACTGGATGCCTAGGGTTTATGGGGGCATATTTTACAAGAAAGTGTTTGGAAAGAGGCTGGCAAGTTTTTGGTGTGGACAACATGACTTATGCGGCAAACAAAGAGGCTCTCGATGAATTTAATGAGTATTCTAATTTTAGATTTTTAAAAGCTGATATTAAAGATTTAGATTATTTATATGATTGCGATTATGTTGTTAATTTTGCAGCAGAGTCTCATGTTGAAAATAGTATTTCGGGAAGTAAAAAGTTTATTGATACGAATATAATGGGGGTTCAAAATTTATTAGAACTTATAAGATCTAAACACTTCATCTGTTCTAATAAGCCTATTTTTATACAAATAAGCACTGATGAAGTATATGGAGATATAGTGCTTGGTTCGCATAGCGAAAAAGATTTATTAAAGCCAAGCAACCCATATGCTGCCAGTAAAGCTTCTGGAGATATGCTTGTATTTGCTTGGGCAAGAACATATGATATAGAATATTTAATTTTTAGACCTACAAATAATTATGGAATGTATCAATATCCTGAAAAATTAATCCCAATTAGTGTTAAAAATTTAACAAGAGGTCAGAAGATTAAGCTGCATAACAAGGGAGAGCCAATTAGAAATTGGTTACATGCAGATGATACTGCAGAGGCAGTATTTACCGCTATAGAGGCAAATGTAAAAAATGAAATATTTAATATAGCTGGTGGATTTGAGCAAACAAACAAAGAAACTGTCAGAAAGATAGTAAAAGCTTTTTATAAAAATGATAATTGGGAAGATCATGTAGACTTGACCCAGGTTAGAATGGGGCAAGATGTCAGATATTCTCTTGATGATTCTAAACTTAGAGCTTTAGGATGGAGGCCTAAAAAGAATTTTGATGAAGAAATTGTAGAGTTAGTCAATCATTTTAAGAGTTATTTTAGATGGTAAAATATTTAGGAAAAAAAGATGCAAAAGAGCACCAGGTTAGGGAGCTTCTTTCTATTTCTGGTGAAAATAATCATTTCACTAATAATGGTCCAGTAAAGCAACTTTTAGAGAGAAAGTTAGAAGAGCTTTTATCTTTACCTTCAAACAAAAAGGTTGTTTGCTTAAACAATGGAACTAGCGCATTGCATGCCATAATGTTTTTATGCAAACAAAAATATAATATAAAAAAATGGGCTGTTCCGGCATTTAATTTTCCGTCATCTTTGGTAGGAGGAGCTTTTGACGTTGATGTTTTAGATATAAATCTAGATAGTTATACTCTTAATATGAATGATAAAGCTTTAGCGGAATATGATGGAATAATTATAACTAATTTGTTTGGAACTCATTCAAGCATAAAGGAGTGGGAGCGCTTCTGTAAAGATAAAGGAAAAATTTTAATTTTTGATAATGCAAGCTCTCCGCTGTCTACAGTTAACGGAGAAAATATTTGTAATTTTGGAGATTATTCTTTTTCAAGCTTGCATCATACAAAGATGTTGGGATTTGGCGAGGGCGGGTTTTCTGTTGTTAACAAGGAGGATTATAAAGCTCTTAATGCAGTTGCGGGATTTGGTTATTTAGAAGATAAGATATATAATCCTTTATCATCAAATTTTAAGATTTCTGATGTATCTGCTGCATATATATTATCTCATATTTTAAATTTTTCGATTAAAAATTATATCGATATTCAAACCAAAATTATCAATATGTTAAATGATGTTGGAATTACTCCATTTAATTATAAGCCTGGAGTTATATACGGTAATCTTCCTATTCTTTTCAATAAAAAAGTAAAAATAAATGATTTTGATAGTTATGATATTGAGGTGAAAAAATATTACAATCCATTATTAAAGCTTAAAAATTCATTAGACATATATTGTAGGATTATTAACTTTCCGCTTCATACAGATTTGAAGGAAGACGATATTGGCAATATTATTAACTCTATAAAGGAGACATTCTAGAGGGCAGGAAGTAATATCGTATATATAGGTGGTAGTATGGAGAGAAAATTATTATTTCTAGGCGGAAGTGATATACAAACTTTAGCCATTGCTAAGGCTAAAGCCCTTGGCTATTTTGTAATTATATGTGATTATGATCCAGATAATCCTGGCCGTTTAATAGGAGACAAGTACTTTAATGTAAGCACTACTGACATGAACGAAGTATTGAAGATTGCGGAGAAAGAGGAGATAGACGGAGTTATTGCATACGCTTCAGATCCAGCAGCTCTTACTGCTGCTTATGTGTCAGAAGCTCTTGATCTTCCGGGGAATTCATTTAAATCTGTAGATATTCTTTCTAATAAAGATAAATTTAGAAAATTTATGAAGAATAATGGATATTTGCACCCTGATTTTGTGTGTGCTAAGTCTGGCAAGGATGTATCGCAATTTGTAAAAAAATATGGCAAAGCAATTATCAAGCCTGTTGATACATCTGGGAGCAAAGGTGTCTCTGTAGTATGTGAGGAGTCTAATTTCCAAAAGGCTTTTGATACTGCTTTATCTTTTTCTAGGAGCAAAAAAGTTATTGTTGAAAAATTTGTTGAAAAAATGAATCCACAATTATGCGGAGATGTTTTGGTTGTAGAGGGTAAATTAATTTTTTCTAGATATGGAGATGTACATTTTGATAATGATTGCAATTCTGTTGTTCCATGCTCTATAACAATCCCCTCAATTCATGGGCCAGAAGCTAGTAGGAAAATTGATAATATATGCCAAAAGATTTTTAGTGATTTAAACATTAAAAGTGGAACATTTAATGTTGATGTGTTGATAGATAATGATGAAAATATTTATATTGTAGAGATAGGCGCTAGAAACGGAGGGAATCTTCTTACTGAGGTCATTGCTCTTCAGTCTGGATATGACCTTCCTGGCGTTACCTTGAGCGCATCAATGTCTAAAATGACAATAGGCAAAGCACTTAACAGTTCGTGGCATACAGACTCTTTAAATAAGTTTTGTGCTCATTATGTTGTTCATTCTGATCAAAGCGGTATGCTTGATAAAATAATTTATAATGATTCAATTATAAACAATATTGTATATAAAAAAATAGCACTCAAACATGGTGATGAAGTAGGGGCTTTTAACGGATCAAATAATAGAGTTGGAACTTGTATTTTCAAGTTCGATTCTATGGATGAAATGCATAAAAAAATTAAAAATATGAAAAACAATGTTCGAATTAAGC
>Ga0098061_1000492_pt1 | contig 19140 bp, 15 predicted proteins | sample 22_taG_FD_92579 | JGI IMG/M metagenome (GOLD analysis project Ga0098061, IMG submission 92579) | Marine viral communities from the Subarctic Pacific Ocean - 22_ETSP_OMZ_AT15343 metaG | ecosystem: Environmental > Aquatic > Marine > Oceanic | place: Subarctic Pacific Ocean | collected 2015-01-20
TGAGGATGGCTTCTTTTAGTTTCTGCTTCTTGCAAAAGTCTAGGGACTTTTCCTTGACATATTCATCGTCGTCGTCACCGATGGCATTGCTCTTGATGCGAGCCATAAAGTCAATGACCTGCTTAATGATACTGTCTGAGTAGTCCTCAGTTTGTGTTCTCACCACCGAGACCATCGCCTCGTAAGTTGGGTGCGGATAGGACTGCTTATGCTGGAACATCAGATCTACAAAAATCTGAAGGTATTTCAGTTCAAGATAACTGGTGTCCAGAACCTCCTCCATCTGGTTCGCGAAGTTGCGATCAAAGAGGATGGTCTTTACTAGTTTTTCTTGGAAGGACTTTCCGAACTTACTAAATGTGTCAAACTGCTGTTCGGTCATTTGTTTTCCTTTATCTCTATTCTACTATACCGCATATTCTAAAACTGTGTAGGGTGAGATCACATTTTTTTATGTGAGTTCAACATCAGCATTAGCTCGTCAATATTAAGGGTAGCAATACCGTCGCGAAGGAGCATCGTCCTAATTTGGGTGCGATTCAGATTGAGCCCGTCATTCTGGATCGCGTATTTGAGTTTTTGGACTCCTTGCGAAGATATCGTAGAGATATATAGCTGCATAATCTCATAATTTGAGGCAATAACTTCCTCACTTTCAAGAACTTTTTGAAATGCCTTGACTTTATTTTTATTATCTTTTGCATGGGTCATAATATCCTTCAGAGCATAGTCTTTGTTTTCCGAAAGGAACGAAAATCTTTTAGAAACGGTCTTGAGACCGAGCCCCTTGACCCCCTCTAGATTGTCGGATTTGTCACCGACGATTGCCCTGGCAAGGGCGAAGTTACGGGGGTGGATATTGTATTGTTCCAAGACCGCATTCCGATTCAAGACTTCTTCATTCTTGCCGGGTCGGATTAGTACCGTCTTGTCGTCACACAACTGAAGGAAGTCTTTGTCCGAAGAAATGATAACTTTTTGCCATTCGGTGAACTCGTGGCAGTGGCAGAGCCATGCGATAATGTCATCAGCTTCTACGTTCTCCAACATTAACTGAAGCACGGGTAGCTGATCCAAATATTCAGTCAATCGGACCATCTGCTGATATTTGTTCTCTCGCTCTTCGTCTTCAGTATTAAACTCATACTGACGGTTGAGCTTTGGAGGCTTCCTGCCGGCTTTATAGTTCTTGTTCTTTTCTTTACGAGACTGAGATCCGCCGGGACCTTCCCAGGCGATGACGACTCTGTCTGCCTTTGCCCGGCGAACTTCCTTTTGAAGAGACCGCATAAAACCAGTCAAGCCGCCAATTGGTTTGCCGTCGGCATCCAGTTGGGGGCTCATAACATAGTTTCTAATAAACATGTTGGCTGCATCAATAATTAATAATCTCTTCACGCTACTTCTCCTGTAAATTCTAGTGTGCCGGTACCATAGTCTGTTGTAAAGACTGCTCTCTTCAAGCCGTACCTGCTGATTTGATTCTGACACATTGCACAAGGACACGACATGCCGGGAGCGCCGGCTTTTCCTTTACGGGCAACATAGATAATTGCACCTTTAAGTTGTTCCTTGTTTTTGACTCTGGCGATGGCGTCCATCTCTGCATGGATTGACCGGCAAAAGGGGTTCCCATACTCGTCGCTTCCGATGGCATCGGGATGTGTCTTGTTTCTGTTTCTTCCGACAGAGAGCACACGACCCGCCTTCACTATCACTGCTGAGTGTTTATACTGAAGGGCTTCGCTATAGTTCTCGCCGTCAATGCGGCGAAGTGCTAATCGTAGGTACTTGTTGGGTACCTTTTTCGGGTCGTACTCCATAACTCAGACACCTTACTTCTTCTTACCTATCCTACACTCATCCTCTAGAATGTCAAGGATTCTTTTTCGGAAAGGCTTATCTTTAAGAAGGTCTTCAAACTCTTTTGCTTGGAATTTCTTTTCTTTGCCCGCGATTTGGACTGTATACCAGGCACCCGAACGTGAGCAGCCAGGGGTTCCGGAGATAGCTGCCAACCAAGAGGACTCATCGCTGATGCCTACACGGTCGTTTGCTAAATCAAACAAAACCTCAAACTCACAAGTTCTTGGCGATGGACCGAAGCGAGACTTCATTGTCTTGGCAGAAGTTCGGAAGCCGATGACCTGCTTCTTCTCGTTGCGGATCTCTCCGTTTGACTTTCCCTTGTGCTGGGTGAGCCAAATTCGGGTTGACGCATGATAGGGCAGAGCTTTGCCGCCTGGCTCAACTCGGTTGTCCCCAAACATCACTCCGATGTTAGTTTTCAATTGATTTGTGAAAACCAGAGCAATCTGTGCCTTGCCGAGAGTCTCTGTTACCTTTCGCATTCCTTTTGCCAATGCTTTGGCTGTCAAGCCGATACGGCTGTTAGGATCGTAATCACCCTCAACCTCAGCTTTGACAGGAGTGCCGGCAACGCTGTCCCAAACAATACATACAAGTTTGTCCGGTGCCTTTTCTCTGATGAGTCCGATGAGACGCTCAATGTTCTCAAAGACTTCCTCAATAGTTCCTGGCTGGACATACATGAAGTTGTTCTTTGTATCTAATCCCAACTGTTCCATAAAATCTGGAGAGGCTGCGTTCTCTGTATCAATATATACAGCGAGTCCTCCCATCTTTTGTGTGTTCGCTAGAATTTGAGTTACAACGAGGCTCTTACCGCTGGCAGATTCGCCGGCAATGGTTGTGAGCTTGCCAACGGGGATTCCACCATCTCGTCTGTTTGAGATGATGTAGTCCAAAAGCGTAGATCCTGTTGAGATCCACGTCTTTACGTCCGTTGGGTTTTCTCCGTGCAAATCATATGCAACGTTTTCTTTAGCTGCCTTGTTTAGTTCGTTTCTCAACGTACTTACAAGAGCACTTGATGGTCTATTAGCCAATTTCTTCTCCAAAGATGGAGAGGCACCTGTAACCCCGTGCCTCCCTGCGGGTTTGGCGGTCAACTACGCCAGTAGATCATCAAAGGCAGTTTCAATATCTGCCACAGCCTCTAGATTGTCACCACTCTTGGCGGTAGTCGCAGCGGCATCGGTATTGTTGTTATACCGGGTAGTCTCGGAAGTGTTGCTGGTAGACTCAGAGTCCCCAAGCGTATCATTGAGAACCTTTTCACAGTCCTCGTATGATGCAACTTCAAATACATCTTCTGCGTTCTTGATACTTTCAAGAAGAGTGTTGACCTCTGCTTCCGTCGCAGCGATGGGGCTGGTACGGCGCATTGGGCGGATATCCGTTGTTGGGAACTGCTGACCAGACTTCTTGCCGTAGTCAATGCGAATGTCCGTACCCTTTTCGGTGTCAGTAATGTCACCGTACTCGGGGTCAAGCACTACATCAAGCAGAGCCTGGTAGGTGGTGCGGGAAAAGCCCCACCAGCGAACACCCTTGTCCTCTTCGCCACGGACGACGACAGGAGCAAAGATTCGCATCTTAGGCCAGAAGCGTTTGGCTGCTTCCTTGGAGCCATCAGTGCCTTCGTTCCAAAGGCGGGTTCCCCACTCTGCGATGGGGTCAGCATCACCGTTAGTGCGTGGGCTGAGGACGGTAGTCTTACCTTCGGCACCCATGCCGTAGTGGTAATACGCCTCAAAGAAAGGGTCGCCATTCGGCGGACAGACAAGTCGCAACTGGTGCGTGCCTTCCTCTGGCTTCCAAAAGTTATCCGAAGAGTCTCCTCCTCGGCTCGTAAGAGCAGCGTGCTTCGCCCTCATCTTGCTCAAGTCAATACCCATTGTATTTCTCCTTTACTGGTTAGTTGACCGTAATCTACTATACCACATCACGAGAGGGTGTAAAGCTAATTTTCTTGGGGGGGGTCTTCTATTTTAAAAATCTTCACAACTTCAAGGGGATGTACTTTAAGTTTTTTTCCCGCCGTTAATAAGAGGCAACTCTCATAAACCGACCAGTCTAGTTTGAGATCCCGACCCGTTTTCCCATCATGTTGGGAGGCCACGGCGGCATTCAACGCATTGATGGTATAAAGGGTGTTAGTCTGCTTTTTTCGGTGGACCCTCATAGTGTAAAGACGAGGGTGAAAAGGAGATCCTCTCTCGACTACTGCGTTATAGGTGAGAAGCTGTTTCTGAGGCTCCTCTGTGTGTCTAAATAAAAATATAAAGTTATTCGTCAAATTCATATTATTAGCAATGAAGTTAACTTCACTGAGGATTTCTTCCTCTTCAACATTTGTAAGAAATGAGGCTAACAAAAGTCCTCGGGAGTTCTTCATGGGCGGCTGCTTCCTTATACAAGTCGGTTAGTATAAGTAGTTCGGCTACAGAGATTTAGAAGCGTCTTCTAGGGTTTGGACCGAAGAAGAAAAGAGCACACATAAAATCATCAAATCATTGTAACTTGTCGCATGAACCGAATAACTGACAGAGGAGGCACTCTCTTGGAAATCCTTCACATGATCCTTGATTTTTCTAATCAGTGTCTTATCCTCCTCTAGTTGAGTCGAGGGAATTCCGTAATAGAAGTGGATGCCGTCAATCGCCTCTAGGGGGTAAAGAAATTTAAGACTTCGGTCGTTGTCGAGCGATGAAATGCCATATGTCGCTATGCGACATGTAGAAGGGATATCCACCTTTGATGATAAGACGGAAGGGCTGTGATTAAAGTAATTTATCATAGCCACTACATAAGAAATAAAATTGGCTAATTGCTTCTCATAGTCTTGGATAGAGGCGTCCTCCATCAGACCCTCAGCAGTGGACCGGTCCAGTAAAAGCACGGTCTCGAAGAGCCCCGAGCGAGCGAACTCCTGAAGGATACCAAAAGTTATGCGATCGTCTCGTTTTTGTATTTCTGAGATCATTGGACGCTCGGGTGCCACATATAATATATTAATGGAGGCGTCTTTGATGGTCTCCAAAATTCTCAAGAGGGCCCCGTTGATAGGATGCCCCCCCTCTACCACTACCAACACCTCATCCCCTGGGCGTATAGAGCGCAAATAAATAGAGCACTCCTCAGCATCTATGTTTTTTTCGTAAGCCTCCATATCGTCCTGAGCAGGAATGGAAAGGCTCCCCCGTTCATCCAGGTCGGTGCCTATCTTGTACACCCGATACTCAGGGTACACTATGAGTTCATCCGCAATGGCACACCCCAAGCGGCCGAATCCGATTACTTTATCCATGCTTGAAGGTTTCCTAATGTGTTTCCGCTACTAATATTTATCTGAAATTCTCCAAAATTTGTAGAAGACATCAACGAACAAACATCCTCGACAAGGCTGTCATCTGACTTTTTCATATCAATTACGATAGCGTCGTGAATTAAAAAAGCCACCGAGGAGCCGGAGGAGGATGAGCGTAAAAGGTAGTCTACCTTAAGGGCTTGTTTAAGAAATAGCTCGGCAGCCGTAGACTGAACCAGATAGTTAATAGCATGATGGTCCGAGACGTTTTCAATGGTCCGCCCATAAGGCGTGGTTATATTCCCATCCCTATAGAAATTCGTCAAGATATGTTGTTTGGGATAGAATGAATCCAAACGCTCTGCGGCAGAGGTTGTGGTAGCACTGGAGGATCCATAGAGCCAAGCAAAAAAAGCAACTTTGGCATCATTGCGGGTAAGAGCGTCACCAAAGACCTGCTCCAGATGATAGGTATGAACATCCTCCTTCGGCTGATCCTTGCCGAGGAGCCCCAATAATGTCCGGACCTCTGCCCCATTAAAATCAATCTCAAGAAAATAATCATTAGACGGCAAAACAGCCTCTCGCAATGATTTCGGAAGAGTTAAAATAGGGAAGGTGCCCTGTCGATTTGTTAGGCGTCCAGTCTTAGTGCCAAACTGATTATAGACTACATAGGAGGAATTGTTCATCGCTGTGACGTAGCTTTTAAGCTTAGGTACTGTCATATAACTTCCCATTTTACGTTGGTCAAGCTGAACTTTGCGGTTACTTATATCCTCCAGCAACATAGAGACATGTCTATGAAATTCATACCGAAGGGGGCGGGGGCACTTCGCAAAAACATATTCGGTGATCTGGTTTTTTACTCGGCAATAATCCACCAGAAAACGTGAGGGGACTAAATCATAAAAACAAGTATCATTTAAATCTACCTGTGATATCTGGAGGGAACGGCGAAACGCTCTCATCTGCTTGGAGACATCGGACCAGTCGTCCTTTAAATATTCCGGTATCACTTGGTCGAGGGGCTTCCCCTCCAGGTAAAGGGAGGCATAATCTATATCATAATCCCTTAAATAGGAGGCGAACTTCCACGTCTTGCTGATCTCCGACGGGAAATCACCCCGATCAAAGATCAACCTATCGTTACAAAAGATGCCTAGGCATTCGGCTTTATCGTCTAAGGTTTGAAATAACAAGGAGGGTTCCTTCCGGGATTATATTATATCTCCCACCTCCTCATATGTTAATGGCCTCTCAGAAAATGGTCCCAACAATTCTTCATGAATAAACCTCAGCGCAAACAAATAGTCCTCACCGGGAGACAGCCGATAAACATTTAAAAAACTTCGGATGTCTTTCGTTTTCTGTTGGGGGGTCTTTTCTACCTGTCTCTCAAACAGCCGAAGTTGATAATAGCACTTTAGCGACCATTCTTCTCCATATTCAGTATCACTGCCAAAAATTTCCATAGTGGCAGGAGATCTTTGGTGGACATGGGCGTCAGTCGCCTCACACCCAAAGTTCGGACGAGGGCTAGACACCTGGGAAGTGGTCTGAACAAAGGCATTGTAAAATTGTAAGAGATACGGTTTAAGGATGGGCATGTCATTGGTCCAAGTCTCGATAAAATCTGCTGCGAAGACCTTTTCAAACACCTCCCCGCCAGTAGCAGCAGACCTAATATCGGTTGGAGCGGTGCGATACTTAAAATACCCAGGATAGAGAGTTGTCCCGATCTGATAAATATTCACATGCCGCTTAATGTTGTTGTATTGAGGAATTTGAGAAAAACCATAATAATCAACAGGTGGCACATACCCCGCTATAACCGGGTCATCGCATCGAGTAGTGTTCTTAATGTCTTGGGGGGGATTGGCAATAGGGACGCCATACATATACTCCTGCATTGCTCGGCTTGCTAAATTCGCCACCAAACGAAAGGGGATATGCTGATCAATCGAAAAGCCATACTGTGCTGCTATGTTGGCGACTAGTTGAAATTCAGGTCCCCCCCATTTATTCATTTTCTGAATGTCGTCGTCATAGCGATCCTTTGACACTTCAATGACAAGCCCCGACATGAGGGGAGCAGAAGCGGGAGATTCTAAAAACCCAGACAAAGTGATCGGGCCCACATAGCTCAAGATATTTTCTATATAATTGGAAAACTCAGCAAGAAAAGTTTCAACGTCTAAGACCCGGCGTTGTCGTTTTGCTGCTGCCATGTATTGATCGGTGAACACTGGAAATACTTGATCGACGAGCCACTTATCGTAGGCGACCTCAGTGGAGGTCCACCCCTTATAAATTTGGATCTGGGACCAAGGGCTCTCTTTTGGTAAAATATTATTAGCTGCCAGATCTTGTATTTTCTCAGCAAAATCTCGCCATGCATCAGCCACGAACCCAAGAGCGTAGTGAACTTTATTATCAGCACAATAGCGGAGCGTCTTTAAAGAGGACTCTCGGGGGACCACCGAATTGCCTACGCTATTAATGGTGCCGTAGTAGCTATCCCTTCCCCAAGTGTTTACCATATTAGGCACGGTACCCATGGGAAAGATTTCGTCTCGATATAACTTGCGTCCGGCGAACGTGGTGATGGAAGGTGCGCCGTTGATGACAGGGGGAAAGAGGAAATCATCCTCAGTATTTTTGGTTCCGTTGCCCACATAGGTATTGCGATGGAATGGCTTTACAATAGTCATTCGCTGTCTCCCGGCATCCGCTCATGAATCGCCTCTATAGTTGAAGTAAAGGTGCCTGGACCAATTTCATGGCTTGATTTAACGACCCGGTAATAACCGCCTAGCTTTAGTTGTTTGGCGGCTTCGTGCCCCAGGGCCATATCAGCATTAATGTAAATCATACTCCCGTTTATCAGTGTATTGTTTCCCACCATGGTCAGAGAACAGTCTTGGGGCAACACCATTATGCCTGCTCTGTTTGTGGGCGTGCTGCTTTCAATATTCATGGCTCGAACTTGGGGCATCTGCTTTTCCGAGAAGGCGAACTTTTTAGCCAAGCCGGTGTCGGCTCCTACAAAAAAGTGATAAATTCCCCTCGCCTCGTCTTCGTCTCGAATGCCGTTAAGGTTGGATCCTTGTTCGGCAAAAATAAGCAAATAGTTGACACTCTGGCGCTGTAACCATGGGTTATCAGGATGTACATAGGCGGACTTAATCTCTTCGATAGCTCGGGAAGTAAGAAAATTGCGTGCGCTTTTGGTTTCTGTGCGGTTCCTGGACGAATTGAAGTTGGTGGTCTGCACCTGGGCGTTGTTGGACGAGAGCGAGGAAATCTTCATGGGATTGAGCCGGAGAGGGACTGTTGTGTACCCAAACTTAATCTTGTTTTTGGGCTTCTTTCCGCCGGCAAAGTTCATCATTGGAGATACGAGATCATTGAGAATAGAATCTAAAAACCTCCGGAAGGGAAAAGACTCTCTCTCCATAGCCACTATATTTTCACTAAACCACTGTGTAAACGTGGTTAATGCGATGGGAATGTCGGCGAGGGGCAAAGCGACACCGGGAGCATAATGTTTGTATCCCATCGCATGTGGATGGTAACTCCCCATGATAAGGGCAGCCTCGGATCCGCCCTCGATTGGGGCGTTGGCTAGGGCGACCGAAAGAATATCACCTAAGCGCATATAAAAAGTGCCATATGGATCATCGAGATTGTCTTGCGTGGCTGCTTCATTGTCCAGGGGATCCAGAACACGCTCTTGTGTTAAATATTCATTGAGGTCGGTAGTTCCCCGAAGACGGTCAGCTTGGGCAAGCCCCATCAATTTCGCTTCGATTTGAGCGTCCTGGTGGGCACCGAGGGAGGCTCCTCCACGGGTAAGCTTTACAGACCTCAGGTTGGCATTTCGGTCTCCAAGGTTCACAGGACCACGAAGTCCCCCAACCGTGGTCCTAACAGTGAACAGGACCTTGCTCTCGATAATTCTTTTCATGAAAATTTGGTACCGAATCGTCCGGACGATACGTTGGGCAAACGACAAATAAACACTAGCCTCATCCAACTGTGCGTTCAGCTTTTTAAGTTGATCATCAGAAGCGGGGTCCTTTCTTGATTGTGTCCCGGTGGTGCTTCTACGGGCTCGTGTGGTCTCTCTTAGGTCTATTTCTTCCTCGATTAATTCAATCTCGGCTTTGATCCCCTTTATCGTGCCAGTAAAGCCGTGGGTGAACCCGAGAGGCAGGACGGTTCTGCCGTCCCAGAAAACTGACGCACCCATATCCCAAATGGCACCCGGTGTTGCTGCGGCCGCTCGACCTAGGTTTTTGAGGGTAACCCCCCCAGAGGCATCCACGGTGGTGCTATTGGGATCAATGACCATGAGCGCCTTGTTGCGATTAGCAATCTGGTGTTCTATGTAGCCGTCTTTATATAAATTCTTCTGGCTCTCCTGTGCGACAGGGAGGGCAAGCGTCAGGTCTTCGATGGCTGGGCGGGTGGCCCAGCCCGCCAAGATGTCCGTATGATTAGTCAGCATTTGCGCATCGAAGCTTCCCACATATTCGATAGAGAGCGTGACAGTCCCATTCTCGCCAAAGCTGATATTATACTTGCTCAAATTGAGCAAAATGACTCTTTGCGACGCCTTTACCCCACTCACAAAACTATCTGTCAACATTTTTAACTCAGTGTTTTGAGGAATAGCCCAGCCGCATTTAACCTTGAGGACCTTGAAACCTTTAGCGCCAGAATCAGCCTCTAATTCCTGGGGTAATTTTCCCTCCTTGATAAGTTCTTTACGGCGTTGAATACGCTTTTTTAACCAGTCGAGGCGGGGGGTGGGGTCAGTGGGCTCAGGAGTGCGGGAAGACGGCTTTGGATCTATGTCTGTCTTAATAAAGTTCAAATAAGTAGCATTGAGAAGCTCTACCATAGATCCGAAATATAGTTCTAAGTTAGCTTTAATGATTCGATCGCCTTGGTGCTTGTTGTCGAAATTCCAGCTAAAAGATTTTACCCCGACATTCGTCCCCAACTGCTCCCGTGATTCGGTAATTTCCTTGAGCACCCCCTGGGATCTCAGCCCCGCAAACTCAATCATTTTTTGTGCCGACACATAGTCACTAAATAAAATAGGTTCGTCAGAGAACGAGGTTTCTCCATTGGGTGTCTTACCTCCAATATAAAACTCTAACTTGGGCTGCAAAACCGACAGTTGGTCGGACTTGGCTCGCATGAAGTCGATCGTGTCGGCAGAATTTATTATAAGATTGGGGATATCATTAGCAGCGCCAAGATAATGAAAGATATCACTACTATGGCGGTTAAAAGCTGTGCCTCCGGCTACGACATGCTGGACGCTATTGGGAGCTAACTGATATTGGTTGAGCAAGAGAAGAGTTTGAATATTCTCCCTTCTGAGTGCTTGCGCTTCTGTCTCAGAAATTTTATCTGGTGTGGCTGCCATTGCTTACACCATTGCCAAGACTTCTTGAAGGGGCTGGGGAATGTAAATAATGTCACCAACCTTAAAATCTGATTCGGTAGGCTTTTTGTTATACCAGGCGATCACCCACCACATCTTGGGGTCTTGATAATATTCGTGAGCCAAGTTATATAACTTGTCGGTAGATCCCCAAAGATAAGGAATCGACTGAAGAGAATTGATCTGCTGATTAGTTGGATAATTAAATCTGGCTGTCCCATACTGGAATATCTGCTTAACGTCCCTGTCTTTAAAAAACACCTTATAGTATTCCTTGCTGTCATTAAGGAACATCTCCCTGTTATCATAACGTGTGCTTGCCATTAGTACTTCTCCTTATTTCTTGGCCGCCGCACGGCGGTCAAAGTCAGCCATTTTTCGAGCTTGGTCTGCTTCGAAGGCAGCAGGGTCGTGCTCGGCGCTTGGTCCTATAGGAGTCGAGCGGGCGGCGGCGGAGGGACTATTAGGGTCCACCACTCTTTGCCCGGACACTGGCGGGTTGGGTGGCTTGACCTTGGTTGCCCATATGGTGGATTGGTGATCCCCGTAGGGGAAGCCTTGTGATCCCCCTCGGAAATAATAGGTGCCCTTGTCGCTCTTCACTCCCTGGCGGAAACCTAAGGAGTGCTCATGAAGGACCGTCAATTCAAAATTGAGCCGGATAGCCTTGGGGAGGTACTCTACCCCACCCGTCTTCAGGGGACCCCCGCCGGAATAAGTAAACATACCTTCTTCCAAGAGTGGGTCCATTGTAAGTCCATTCACATATCCCAAAAGAGGTCCTCCGGTTGCGCCGTCTTGAATCAAATTACCAAATTTTACTTTAAGAAGAGGTCCCATGTTAATAGTTGAGGCTCCTTGTCGGTCCTCGTACAACGGGTATAGAAATGTAAAAAGTTTATTTATTTTTGCCATGTTTTCGGCTGCCTGTTTGACACCCGAAGAGGGAACCACCCACGCAACAGAGAGAGCACGACGGGTTTGACTAAATGTCGATATAGGATCCATGCGTCCGAACACCTGCTCCGCAGTCCATTCCGAGTTATAGGCATCACTAAACCCATCCAGAAAAGCAGAGAACTCAACGAAATTTCGCTTCTTGGCGTTGCTCGTAGGCACATGCTCAATGTATAAAGTGTAACCTTGATTATAAAGATCTTGCTCCCCAGGGAGCCCTGTCTTCATTGGGTATTTAGGATAACTATTGTTTGCCATTGTTCATTGTTCCCTAAGAGATATTGAGAGGGTTAGTAGCCTCGTTATACACATCAACAACCGTCTCGCCAAACACCCTATCATTGACGACAAGTTGTATTGGCTGCCTCATGCGCTGAACTGTTTGTCCCCCAGTTCTCCCCTGTCCCGCATTCGCCGTAGCTGTAGCAGCGTTGCGCATAGCCACCTTGTCCGCTGCCTTAGAGGCATTAAAGGTGGCTTGAACTTCCCTCATCACAGCTTTCATGTTTTCAAGTTCCCCAGTACCCACTGTGGTGGATACGGTAACAATACGTTCAAGGCTTGCCATAGAATCACTGGCTGTGTCAAACTCGTTGAAAGCACTGGCTAAATCTCCAAGCTCCGCAATGAAAGATTTCATGCCCCCTAAGACTTCTGAACTCCCTAGGCGTGCCATCGCACTAGCAATAATGTCTAGAGACCCAGCAATGCCCGAGGTTTTATTTCCCAAGGCGGAAGCAATCACCCCCAAAGCAGCCCCTAGGGCCGCCAAGGCGATCGACAACCCAAGCAAAGCTGCTATGCCGGCAGCAAAAACAACTGCTCCTATGCCACTGTACATTATGGCACCGAGCCCTAGTATAGCCAAGCCCAAGAGAACGATGGCACCAGTGGCAGTCGCTAATTCATTAAGCCCAATCTCCTTAAACGAACCTAGGGATAACCCTAGAGCCCCCAAGGATAAAGCCAACAAAAGCAGAGCGCCTGCGCCTTTAGCAATATCGGCAGGAGTAATGGTCCTCATAAAGTTAAAGAAGGCGCTCAGTCCAGCGCCGATTGAAGTAAGGAATCCTGGCATCGTAGGGGCGACGAACCCCAGAGTAGTAGCCAAACTAGCGAACCAAGTCCCGACGACTGGCAAGACTGTCGATAAACTAAACAATACCGTCAAAATACCCTTCATAGCCGCCACAAACACCAAGACTTTAGCAATGCCGGATTCCGCTAAAAATTTGATGAAGCCCATAATGATCTCTACTACTGGAGTCATTTCAATGACGATTTCCTGAAGTAGGACCTTGAACTTGTCCATAGCTTTGGTCATTTTTTCTGCTCGTTCTCGGAGTTCTTTCTGTTCTTTGTTGTAGAGGCGCATCTTGGCGGGGTCACCAAAAAGACGGCTAGCCAAATCTACATCCACCCCAAGCACATCCGCAATAGCTTGCTTTTGTCGGCGGTCCATGTCCTTAAAGTTCTTACCCCGTAGATCAAACTCTTGTCGCAATATTTTAATGCGGTCCTCGTGGCTCGCTGTCATCATTTCTACAGAGTTCAATTGAAGTCCGATTTGAGCATTAAGTTTGCCGGCTAAGTCAGCAGCGCCCTGGAATGTATCAAACGCTTCCGCAATATTAAAAGCTTCCTGAAGCTCCATGCCCAGGGCTCGTGCCTGTGTTGCCAACTTTTTGAAAACCTTGGTGCCCTCGTCGCCGTATCGAGCCAACTGCGGCTGGAGCGTTTGGAAATCTTTTACCATTTGTGATGTTGGCAAACCAATCTGCTGTCCTAGGCGATCAAAATCCTTAGCCGCAGCGATGGCGGATCCCCTGGTCATGTTCATTCCACGAGTTAAGCCGTCGAGGAGGAGTCCTGTCTCTCCAGCTTCGATTCCCATTTTGGAGAATTCAGCAGCAAGTACTCCTATCTCTAGACGAGCAGTCCCGCTATAAGTTGCAAACAGAGTCATACTGGATCCCACGCCGGAAACAGTGCTCCCCAATTCTTCCAGCGTCATTCCGAGGCCGTGGGTCTCCCCAGCCAGGGCAGTGATGTCCCCCGAAAAAGCCTCGGTATAGCCCGTAGCCTGAGCGAGGGCAACATTGGCAGCATCCAAAGAGTGAGCCATTTGAATGATTTGAGTAGTGAGTCCTTTGAATGAACCAATCTGGTCCAATTGGAGTCCAGTTAGTTGGCTAGTGAGATCAATAGCTTCCTTTTGGAGATCAATTTCTTCTTGTCTAGCGTTGTTGGCTTTGTCTAAAGCTTCGTTATACTCTTCAGTTATTTTTCTAAGCCTGGCTAAACGGTGTCGTTCGCTGGAAGATAGATCTTTCCCGAGAGCTTGGAGCTTTATTTGTTTTTCGATTAAGGCGTTTTTCTTCTCGTTTAGTTTATTAAGCCTCTGGATGTACTCTTCATCCACCCCATAAGCCTCGGCGAGTAGCTTTTGGGTGTCGCTCAATTTCTTGGCTGCTTCTTCTTGTCGGCGGAGAAGCTCACTCCTGTCCCCCAGGGCTTGTTGCTCTTGTGGGGGAAGGGGCGGGGGGGTACCGTTGGGGGGTAATGGCATCTACAAATACCTCAGTTGCGAATGGGCCAAGCTATTCCAGCTTCCCTTTCAAATCTCTTGATCGCAACATCTAGTTTAGATTTCTGAGAATAGGTCATCGGGTTGTCTAGCCCGTACTTTTTAATATAATTCATGTACCGTTTTTCGTTGACGAGGGCATCAGTAAATCTTTCTACTTCTATTTTGTTCCCTCGAACTCGGACGGGGATGCGGCGACCTTTGTACATTTTTGAAAGTAAATATTGTATCCACGCCGCAAAGACGTGGAGGATGTTTTCGTTGAGTTCACCCTTGCGAGCGGACCCCAGGTCAAATACTAATTCTTCTAGTTGTTCTTCAGTAAGCATAATAAATCCTCGGCAACAAACACAGTTGCTTAATAAATAGTCTTTAGATAAGATTTATGAACAACTACCGGCTGCGAGATTTTGCTTGCCGCATAGCTTGTTCATGTTGTTCGGCTTCATCTTTTTTCTGTTTTCCCAAACGGGACAAAAACCAGCGCCTCAACACGACCGGAAGGTTGTAAGCCTCAAAGAAACTCCACCCTCCATAATATTTTAGTTGAAAGAATTCTTCGTAAACACTTTCGGAGTATGCGTCACTTAGGCCAAAAAAAGTCGATGGTCAGCGGAACCTCCATGTCCGCAGAGTATCCGCATGAACTGCACTCGAATGTTTGGGTTAGATCAATATTAGGCGACACCGCCGCATAGAAGGTTCTCAAGAAACGTGAGTCTCTAGCCGGCATTGCGTTAACAAAGCTCGCTATAGTCACTACATCGTCTGAGCCGTTAACCGACACGATGAAGGCTCTAAACTGGTCTGTAAGTGTGGACTCACTCAGTTTTTTCTTGGCTTTGCGCTGGGCTTTCTTGAAGAGTTCCATCTCGTCATGACCAGTTAAAAGACGGCACTCAACCTTCGCCTTAGTCATGGGGGTCTCGATGAGGAAAGTGTTGCGCTCTGTCAAGGTAGCATCGTACTTTTCCAAAGCGTTATCAGGCGTGGTAACGGCACCCTCATTTAGATCAAAAGCATATTCGCTTTGCTCCTGGCAGGATGGGCAAGTAGCTTTAGTCTCGTAAATATTGCCATAACCAGTAACTCGGGCACCAATAATAAGAGCGTTTTTATCTCCCACTAGTAATGAGTTTACATCTATGTTTTTATCTACAATGAGATTTTCAAGGACTCGATCAATCGCTACCCCAGCCTTGACCAGCGAACGAGAAGTGAGAATATCCTCCTCTTTGGCTGTCATATACTTAATCTCAATGGTTGAAGTATCATGAAGCGGGTGCCCAGGGGGATAAAACTTACCGTCGCTTGGCAATTGAACCATCTCGGTGGGCGTTGCCCAAGAGAAACCACCCCCGGTCTGTGCCGTTACAGCAGCAGCGGGAGGGTTCTCATCAATTTCTAGAATATCTTCGTCCTCAAAGCCGAGGCGCTCTTTGTTTCTACTCATGTACTATAACCTTTCTAAAGAAACTTTTTATCCACTTTTGCCGACAGCATATTTCACAGCGTTTCCGGTAGTGGTCACCGTGGCATAATCATACACAATCTCAACAGTGATCTCAACCATATCGTCAGAAGTATAATCTAATGCGCCGCCGAAATCAATGCTCGAAATCCAGGGGTTTTCAAGCTTCCATGTTTCCACAATCTCACCCTCACCGTCAATTTGAGAAATGCTCAAACCAATCAAACCGTTTTTGACCGAAGCGGCCTTGCTTATGGTTCCACGTTTGTCCTGACTGACAGGTTCTTGGTATCCCGAAGCCTTGAAACGTTCCATCATCGTCTTGGCCATATCAGGATCTAAGGGGTCAACCAGAGTTATTGAAATGGGATCCCAAGTCGCTCGTCCGGGATACTTAAAGGTGTGATTCAAAAACACATGCTCAATCGAGTTAACGCTCACCTTGGGCTTGTTCGCCGTCTTAATGACCCAAACCGGGATATTTCCCATGTTGAGAATAAACCGATATCTACGCTTAGGGTCCAGAGTGGAGTTGCTCCAAAATTTCATCTGAGTGTTCTCCTGTTATTAGTATATAGTGTTTTCATAACTTTTTTAATCCTCAAACGAAGCGCCGCTGTTGGTCACGACAAAATCAATGGCGAAGAATTCGGCAGCCCGAGTAGGCTTCACCAACAACTTAGCATAGATGATGTTACGATCAATCAAATCTGGTGTCGTGGTGGTTTGATCTAGAATCAGCTTAAAGTCTTCGATGCCAAATTGTGATTGAACGTCACGAAGAATAGGGGTCGCCTGTTGAGTAAAACGGATCCATGTATCTTGTGTGTTCGGGGCGAAGAGCAACCGAGAAGCGATGAAAGATATTTCTCGCTTCAAGTAGATCAGCAACCGGCGCACGTTAATACGATCCAATGCGGAGGCTGTCTGTTGGAGAGTCTTTTGTCCAAATATCACAATCCCTTCTGCCGGGAACTTAGCAATCGGATTAATGTTTGCTTCATAAAGCGAATCCCGATCTGCGGATGTCAATCGCTTTGACACATCCAAAACGGGAACACCACCTCCGCCATCAGACAGACCACCTCGGGCAAAGCCAGCAGGCGCAAACCACGGGGCAGCGATCTTGTCTGTGTTGGAAAGAGCACCCAATGCCACCACTGAAGGTGGGGACCACAAGGTACGGCCAGAAACACTATCGTTTATCAATACCCACGGATAATAAGTAGCACCGTAGCTAGTATTAATATTTCTATCCACAAGAGCGTCTACAGCCGCCTTGACTGTGAAGCTGTTGCGGGACTGGGCAGATTCAGCGTTAGCAGTATCAGGAGTGTATACCTTCTGGATGTCGATAATAGCCAAAGAGTCGCCTCGGTCCTGAACGGCGTCTAAAAGATAATTGGTTACCGCATTTTGTGTAATTCCGGGAATGGTTGCGGCATTCATTTGTACAACTTCCGGATCTGATATTATGTTTATCGCCTTCTTCAGACTGAACAGTGGGTAAGAGTCTTTCTCGTCGGTAGCGGTATCAAACGCTGTCGAAAGACGGAAGGGGTCACGCTCGGTGATATCGAAACCGTCAGCACCACCATGAAGAAGGGTTGTAAACTGGTCATATCCGGCAGCCAAAGTCCCGGTATAACTATACAGGGCTGATAGGCTTGTGCCGGCGGGTCGGTACGCACCGTTCCAGCCCCCGGACTGGGCCTCAAACGAAGAGTTCAAGGTACCCGACACATTATCCAGCGAAAACACCCACGACAACTGAACTGGGTCCGAGGTCGATAAGGATTGAGGGACCGTAGGAAGATCATGGGTGGTTCCAGCCGGGCTTGTTTCTAGTCCCGAGCAGCGGGGGCGCACCATGTCCTGTATTTGATAGGTGTATGTAGGGTCGGTCGGTGTACGCCCTGTCCATGCTCCCCAGTAAACAGACCCGTTATCCTTAGGGTTGCCCCAGGTGCTTTGTTTCCTAAGCGGGACAGTGGGGAAATTGATTGACCCACTAAACTGTATCTTGTTTAGTCCACCAGTAAAGTTGGTAAGCACGTTAAGGGCATTGGTAAGGGTCTCTGAGTTGGTCTGGACCCCATCAACACCCAATTGTACCTGTGTTATGGTGATTACATTAGCGCCTGGTGAGGCGGCGGTAATCTTACCGTTAGCAGTGTTGCCGGTGGTGTTAATAATCGTCTCGTAGATTTTGGCAGCCATGTCATTGTCGCTGCCAATGCCGGCGATGCCGATCACCATTCCAGTGGTGGTGGTGACGGTGTTGTCAGTAGTGAACACATGAGAAGTACCATAGCTATCCACCAATGTAATCGTCTCCCCATCGCCGATGACGCCGTGAGCGCCGATGGTGAGGGTGCAGCTTGCGGCTGCGGAGGCAGGTAGATCACCCAACGACAGAACCATATTCGGGGCGTCGTCTTGTCCATGACCACCGAGGCGACCGAACACTGATGCTCCACCGCCGTCAACCATGTCAGCAGCAGCAGGAAGCTCTGTCGAGGGAAGGGTGTTGGCAGCTTGGCGTCCGAAACTGGTAGATCCAGAACAAACTGTCACTCCTCGGTACTTCGGCGGGCCAAACATACCGAAAGGAAGAAGGCGGCTATCCGTAGATCCACGATCCACATCCTCATCCATGTCCACCCTAATATAAACGGAGTTATTACCATATTGCCCATATTCACGGTTACCAGCGATAGAGGCATCATATACCTCGTACTTATCGCCGACGACCTTGGCAATATAATTGCTCGAAGCGGGATTCAGAGTTAACCCGTCAAATCTCTCCAGCACTACTGGCACCGAGTCGGTGTCTGAGAGTTTGCGAATGACTAAAGAAAATGTTCCATACTCCTCAAAGTCTCCTCTTGGAGCCTTAATGTTAGTGATGGAGATTTTTATCTCCTGTTGAGCCCAAACGCCTGCGGTGAGTGAGACACAGCGGAAAAGCTTTTGCATATTCTTTGGTTCATAATTTGCGGCAACACCAAGATCTTGAGAAATGAACCAGCCTGTTGTGCCGTTCTGGGCACCAAACTGGAAGTTTGATTGTTGCTCGGTGCCGGTGCCACCATTGACCATGGGCCACACAACGACGTGTGCCGAGGAATCGATGCTCGACCCTAATACACCTAGGCTACCGGAGGCGTCTGCCAAGAGCGACCTTTCAAACGTTTCCCCAAGCCAATATTCTCCGCCTTGAGCGGCGGCTTGGGCGGTCGTACTAGTGATGTCATCATTAGTGAGAGACGGGTTAGTGTTTAATACGTTGCGCAAGTAATTGGGCTGATTTGGGTCTAGACTTATTTTTACCGTCTTTCCGCTAGCTGCCGTTCCATCCGGAGAGAACCCAAGGGTAAGCTCTTTGTTGGTCATCTCATACATTTCACAACACGATCCGGTGGTTGCACCGTCAGTGCGGGTGCCCTGTATGTACATGCGCCCTTCCGGAACATAGAACGTCGCTGCCA
>Ga0098061_1000495_pt1 | contig 19121 bp, 24 predicted proteins | sample 22_taG_FD_92579 | JGI IMG/M metagenome (GOLD analysis project Ga0098061, IMG submission 92579) | Marine viral communities from the Subarctic Pacific Ocean - 22_ETSP_OMZ_AT15343 metaG | ecosystem: Environmental > Aquatic > Marine > Oceanic | place: Subarctic Pacific Ocean | collected 2015-01-20
GTCTTATGATTGGCAAACTAGCCTTTTTTAGAGCCTTTCCACATACATCCGCTGCAATGAAAGATGCCAATGCTCATGTTATGATGGAATCGTCTGCAATTAAACAACTAGGACTAAGAGACTTAGTAGATGTAGATGTACAGATATCTGGTAAAGCCAAAAATGGCACAAAACTTTTTGATGAACTTGTTGTTCGTAACGATAAAGGGAAAAAATTAGACCCATTAAGTGCATTACATCAAATTCCTATTAGGGATTTTAAAGTTAATATGGGTGTATATGAAAATGCTACCAAAAACCTCTTGAGTCAAGGGACGAAAAGACAATACTGGACTAATCAGGTGAATGAAAAGGTAGATAGAAAGTTATCTATACAAGAATTTAAAAATACATCGGCAGAGGCATGGCATGGAACAATAGAGTCAAGAGCTCTTTATGATAATATTAAAAAAGGTACAACACCTATTGAACAACTACGAATAGATGAGATATCAATTACTAATATAGTTGATGCATTGTCAGGAAAGAACCCTGAATTATATAGAGAAGTTGTAAAACAGTTAATAGGGAAAGACAAAACCATTGCTGATTATATTGCTGAAGATATTCCTGTAGAACTTGAGGTTCAAGATTTAGAAAGACTAATGAAATTTGTTTCAGCTTCAGATCGTATCTTCCAGGTAGCTGACATTACCCCTGCAATTACAAACTTTAAGTGGGCTAATCGTGATTTTGACCTAATATTTAGAAAGTATATTGTAAATAGAATTATAAAACCAAAGTATGAAGGTTCTTTTCACACTCCAGGTCTTCCGTATAATCAGGAAATGATGGCTAAATATCCTAAGTTTAAAGAAGGTGAGGTTATCCTTGGAGATGGTCATAAAAATAGAGTTGTTGACCATAAAGGAGTTCAGACTAAACTAAGAAATGTAATTAAAAGAAAAGAAAAACTTGAATACCTTATAAATCTTAAAGAAAAAGGAAAGACCGAGGATCTCTTATTTGAAGCTATTTTTGGTGAGAGGACTGCAACCAAGGAAAGCCTCGGAGAATCCGTTAACAAGGCATTAAAGGACTTAAAAACACTAGATGTTAAAGACTTAAAGGCTGAACTAAACGATATTGAAGATACATTGTCATCTAATGTTTATATTAGAGTTCCAGCTGATAGTATATCTGGTACAAGAGTATTAAAAATAGTTGGTTTTACTGGAGAACAGGGAACTGGAGCAGTATATCATCCTAAAGATATGAAGTGGATGGGAGGAATGGATCTTGACTTTGACACAGTAACGGGGTATCCAACATCTAAAAAACTACGTAATGAAATCATTAAACACAAAGATGAGTGGAAAGATGTTCTTACCCCTGAAGAGTATGCAAGAATAGAAAGTAAGTTTGTCTTACCTAAAATAGCTGGTAAGTCTTTCAAAGAGATCAAAGATAATCCATATTATATGTTAGACCCAGTAATGAAAGAACTTATTGGTCAGAATATGTGGACAGGAAACCAGGCTCTAGGAACAGCTGCATCCGGAAAGAGAAACATACATGAGATATTTAGTATGTTTAATAGTGGTGGAGTAGAAAAACTACCACTTGGTGACATAGCAAAGAACGGAACAGAGGCATTTTTAGTATTAACTCCTAAAAAAGATGGTGGAGAGAGCCTTAGAAAACACGGTATGGTTGCAATTAATACATATGCTGACGCAACTAAGTTCCCAGGAGTTGTTTCTCCTAGAGAAATATTAAACATTTTCTTTGAATCAGCATTTGAGGGAGTAGGAAGAGTTGTAGATGCAAGTGGAAGACCTTATTTAGTAGAAAAAGATGGTAAGATGGTTGAACATACTGTTAATTCCGTTAATCATGCACTTAACATAATGAGTAAGTTTTCAATTTATGGTGATATGAAGAATGTTTATTCTGCATTTAATGGAAATGCATTTGATACTTATGGGAATAAGTATAGAGTTGAATTAAGAAGTAATAATCCTGACAAACCTGGTCTTCTTGAGATGGCTGAAGCATTTGTTCCCAAGGCAGATGCACTAGGATTTCCAATGTATCTTACAGAACAGGCAAGAGAACTTGTAAGATTAGATTATAATCCATCTGCAATGTTTGGTGTAGATGGAAAAAAATTAGTAGATGCTCTTGAAATCTTGCATAAAAAAATAGGTGAAGAACCATTATTAAAGACATTCTATAAACCAAGAAATGTTAAATTACTTGAAAATGACTTGGGTTCTGCTCGAAAGATAAGAGAAATGACAAGCCAGGATATGTCTGCTATTACAAGTGGTGGTATTTTATATGATCTAATAAAAAGAGCAAGAAAGAATGGTACTATAACCGAAGCTGACCTAGAAACAATAGTTAGGGATGTTGATACTATAAGAGTAACCCATATGATGCATCGCGAGATGGTTGATGCATATAACCAATCACCTGCCTCTGAAGGTATTTATAAAAAAGGACGCATTTTTAAAAGTGATATCAACAACTACATAGAAGAAGCCGTTAAAGGACATTCCCAGGAATACAAAGACATATTTTATAATACCCTTATAGGGAATGTACTCAGAGCAGAAGGTCATATTAGTGATTGGCAGAATGTAAAGAAACTATTAAAGGAAGACCTAAATAGACCAGGTATTGCTGACATGATAGCTTCTGTAACAAGAAAAAACTCAAACATTGCAATTCAAGAGTTAGGGTTTACTGCTGAAGCCGTACCTAATAAGTACCTAAACAACTGGTTTAAAAAATATAATCAGGTCTACGAAGGATTAAAAGGAAGAAAGAAACCTGAAACCATTGTAGATGAAGTACTTGGAATAAAGAAACCAACTACTAAAGAAGCACGAATCTATAAAGAGTTTGTAGATACATTCGCAGGTGGTTCAAGAAGAGTAGAACAAATTCATAAGACCCTGGAGTTAGCTGACAATGTTCCAGATACTCCTCAAAATAAAGACTTATTACGTGATCTTGAAACTATAATACGAGAACATCCTAATGTTATTGAAATACTTGCTGACCCTCGTAAGTTTTTAGGGATTATTTCTACCTCTGGTGGAGGGGCTCTACTCCCTGAAACCAAAGAATTGTTAGTACGTGATGTTGACAACATAACACGATATGAATTACAATCCTTTATAAACTGGTTTAAAAATAAGTCTAATTCTAACTGGGTAGATGCCTTAACATCTGGTGAAAGTAAATTTACGAAGTGGAGTTTTTATATGCATCCTGAAAAGTTTGCAAATGATTCTATACTATATGATACAAACTTTAAAGAAGGTTTTAAGAAAAAAATAAAGGTATTATCCAAGGATGGTAAGATCTATGACCATGACATTTTAATACCTCACTCTAGTTTTTCAAAGATACAAGACTTTGGTGTAAGAGGGTTAAGTAGAGTAGACATTGCTCAGCAGTTACACAAAGATATCTTCAATAAAGACTTTGCATTTGTAAAGGATCTTGGAGCTGATGCACAGAAATTGGTAGAAATAGCCTACTCATTATATGAAGCTAAGGGCAACAATGCACCTATATATCAAAAATATGCTGCTGAAGCAGCGAAAGAACTAGCAAAGTTAAAAGGTGAAAAATATGATTGGAATATAGAAGGTAAAAAAGTACATAAAACTGCAGAAGAAGTTGTTACAGAGATACAAAAGTTAGCATTTGAATCATTGAACTCTACTGGAGGTAAATATTTATATACTGATAAACCTTTTGATCAATGGGTTGTTAAAAAAGATCCTAACAATCGTGCATTAGTAGGCAATATAGACTTTGAGAAGACAATTACTGAAAAAATAGATCCTATGTTAAAGGATATACATGCCGATATAATACCAGGAAGTAAAATAGAAAACTTTAATAGGTTATTAGAAGAGCTCCGATTTGAACAGTCTGTTATTAAATATAAAGGGGAATTAATAAGAGTACAGGATATAAAAGATCCTATTGCACAAAATAAGGTTAGAAAAAGAATTAGAAGAAATTATATACCATACGAAGTAGGTGTCTTAGATGGATACATTCCACACTTGAATCATAATAAGGCTGCTAGAATGGCTGCTATTAGAGAACGTATGGAAAAGGCTAATAAAAGTGAAGCCGAGATAACAAGAGATATTGGTAGTATATATGCAGAAGAAGCTCAACTTGGAAGAGATGACTTTGGGTTTAGGGATCCTTTAATGAATCTATTGTTAGAACCATCATTAAAAGACGGGTTTCTTTATCGTCAAACAACTGGAAGACTTCCAAGAAATGCTCTGCGTAGGTCTAAAACAGACCCAATACCAGAATGGGAGAAAAGTATTGATATCTTAAAACAGTATCATGATGGTATGTCTAAGGCACACTTTAACTTAGCATATGGACTATCTTCTTGGAAAGAAATAAGAACCTTTGAAAATGGTGTGAATAGAAAAGGTCAACCTTTAATGGGGACAAAGGATAACCAATTACAATGGGGTAGATTTATGAGACTTTACACCAATGGTGTACTTGGTGGAAAAAGTACTGTCCCTACAGAGTGGTTGGAAGGAGAAAATAAGTTTCCATTAAGTAAAACCTGGTATCATTTAAGTGATATGGGTTTTGAAAACAAATTAAAGAAAATGGGACAAAAATATAATGGTGATCCTCTACATTTTATAGGTAAAGGAGATATCTCTCATAGGTTAGCACATTTTTCAAACCTAGATGGTAAATTTAACTTGATGACACTCCTAATGAATACTCGTGTATTTGCCAACAATATGTATGGTGGTGGAATGAACACTATTATTAGTGTAGGACTTAGACATACTAAAAATTCCCTTAGTTTGAAACATTTAAATCAAGTAATTCCCGCTGGAAAGGGAGATAAAATCAATCCATTGGATCGTAGTTGGGAGTATTATGACAAATGGGTCTCAACTACAGGAGTTAATGAAGCGTTTATGCGACAGGAATTGAGAGCTAATCCTGTATTTCAAGGAAAGTATAAGGATGTTGCTCATAACTTCATTGAAGAAGTTATTACACAAAGAAAGAAATCAAAAAATGATGTAACCAAAAAAACCATGCTTGAAGTTGCTAAAAAATATGGAATAAGCCAATCGTTTCTTGAAAAGTCTGGCTTCTTTATGAAGACTTCCGAAAGATATTTAAGAAGATCTGCATTTTTAGCTCATTATTTAAAGGGACAGGATTCGTTCAATGCACATAGAGGCACTTTTGGAAGGGATGACAAGGTTTTAATTGATTATGCGATAAAAGGTGTGACTGGAACACAATACCTTTACCACAATGCATATAGGAATCCATTTACATCCACCAATATGGGAAGAGTTTTTTCACGTTTTAGACTATGGATGTTAAATTCACTTAAATTTAGAAAAGATATTGTAAAACACGCAGCAAATTATAACTTTGAACAAGGTACACCAGAGATGAAACGGTTTGAAAGGTTAATGATTGCTGATGCTTTTATGGTTGGTCTTGGTACAATGTTTCCATACTCATTATTTGACTCTACAGTACCGCCACCTTATGATTATTTACAAGACTTCTCTGCACTTATGTATGGTAACGATACAGAAAGAGAACGTGCCTTTTTCGGTACACTACCAGCACCATTTAATGCATTACAAATTGTATCTCCTCCATCTGGAAGGTTGTTATTGCAACCACTTGGTGCATTGTTAAAGGATGATTGGGGTAGATTTGCTGAAAGAGATATATGGACTTGGTTTCCTTGGGGTAGATTAATTCATACTGGTGTTAAAACAGTTAACAATCCATTAGGGGTAGTAGATTACACTACAGGACTCCCATTATTTAGATTAAATCAACTAAGACAAGATGCTAAGGGAGAAGAACCAGAGTCTTAGTAAAAAAAAAGACAATTTATGTAAAAAAAAAGGTAGGGGAAACAAATGAAAACCCTACCTTTCCTTTTTCTGTAAGTATGTACACACTTTTTATATGTTTTATTATATAGAGGATAGTATGTGTACTATGGTTAAGTCCTTACATTTCTTTTTAGTCAATTCCTAGGGGATAATATATGACGCCAACCACCGGATTCCGAAACTTAACTTACTTTATTTTATGTTCATAACATCAACACACAGGTTACAAAAATTAATTAAGTTTATATTATCCCCATATTGTTATTACAAATACCCATCTCCGTCACATACTTCACATTTGTTTAGTTTAAACATCTCTTTAACTTGACCATGCATTATTATTGTATGATCTGTTTCGTACTCACCATCACCGTGACATCTGTTACACTCACGCTTCTGCTTCGAGATCTGGGTCTCTATTGAACTGGATGATTGTTTTAAACTCTTTGATCCAAACATCTTCCTCCCGTATGTTAAATGTATTACAAATTTTATCTACAACCATTGGTAATGAAAAACTAGGTTCTGTCATTAATGGGTTGAGTATTGGCAACACTACTTCAACTACTACACTTATCTTATCGTAGTTTTTACTCTTTTCCTTCATTATAACATCTATCACATTCACCTAAGTAATCATGTAACCTCATCATTATTAATGGTTCTTCTCTGTCTTCTTTTATAAGAAGCCACTTTACGTTCTTTAGTGACATCCATTGTGGCATTTTCTTTTTGGATTTGACCTGAGCATATACCTCATTAGGTTCTTTTTCATTTATTATGATGTCTACTTCATCATCTAATCCACAAGACCTACCACTTGACCCATACATTCTCCTTGCTTTCCAACCATAATTCTGGAACAATTTTACGAAGAATCTCTCAACTCTGTTACCTTTTTGTTTTGGTTTACGACCTGGCATTATGGACAATCAAGGCAAACATCACCACGTATATTTTTCAACTCTTGTTGTATCTCCTCTTCTGAGTATACTAATTCCTTAGCATTTACTACTCTTTGTAGTTGACCCTTTAGAAGTAATACAGGATCTAATTCTTTTGAATGCTTTCTCCAACCATTTTTTTCTAAAGCAGACAAACCTGATATAGTAAGAATTAACTCCTTAACATTAAATGCTAATGCAACTTTGTCATCTTTCCATGTTATTTTTGAACTATTCAAAATCCCATCCTCCTATTGTTATACAAATATAAAGTGGTTTTATACCTGGTCCTATCTGTATATGATAACCATTTATCCGACATTCCATAATTTCAAATGTAAATATTGAAAGAAATGTAAATCTCCACCCTCTTAGATCATACTCATTGATGGTTTCTTTTTTAAATATCCAGTTCATGACATTTTTAGTTTGGTAATATTTTCAATTTTTGCAAACCCATGGTCACCATTCCCACTATTTAATATCATTCTTCTAATTCCGGCAATATCAAATGTTTTACTAATTTTGATATACTTCTCTGGAACTTCTCCTTGATTTGTTATTTCTACCTTACCTGGGGCAGTATAGACAGTAAATTTTGCATTGTCTGTTTGTAGTACAATGTTTTCATTATCCATTATTTCACCAGTATCAAAGACTAAATCACAAATAGAGTCCTTTAACCACTCTTCACAGCGTTCAATTGCATTTAGTTTTTGTTTGTGTTGTTTTATGTAGTCACTAAAGACAGTTATTTCAGCTTTTATTGCAGCTTTCATTGCATCCTTTTGTGCAATTACATACTTTAAGTTTTGTGTTTTCTTTATGGCTTGTTGTTTCTTCTCATCTAATTCATTATATAACTCATTTAAATGAACTCTATCAGTATCTGGATGTGCTGTATCTATTAGTGATTGTATATGAAACATATCTGCTAAAAGTTCTTTTACTTTAGGTAGTTTTGTTATTTGTGTCTCTTCACTCATATTTATCCTCTAATTTTTATGTGTTGTAAAGTTAAATGTTAATGGTTCAAAATCAAGATATTCCATAATTGGATTACCATCTCTTGCTTTAGTTGTTCTTAGCATTCTTCGTGATGTAGATCTACTGCCTTCAAAAGCAAATATAACATCTGCTTTCTGACCTATAGTAGCTGAATCCTTCGATGAATGTGCATCCATCATTCCTAGCCTACTTTCAGCCTTACCTGGGTGTGCAACTACAAGTGCAATTACCTCATAAGTATCTACAATCTCACGAAGACCAAGAATTGCGCTATCTACTCTTTGTCTATTGTCACTAGTGTATCTTTTTGGTTTTATACCATCAAGAGGGTCAACAATTAATAGATCAGGTTCAAGTTCTGCAATTAAACGTCTTATCCCCTCAATATTAGGTGGCATTGATAGGGTATCTATCTTAGTAAGTAGTTCAGCACAGGTATCAGGGTTCTCAATAAGTTGAGTGTTTGCCTGTTCCTTAGTAAACTTATGTGCTATCTGTATAAATCTTCTATTTATAAGATTAAGATTGACCTCTAACGATAAATAGAGGACTTTTTTACCAGAATAATAAGCAATATTCTGACAGAAAGCAGTTTTACCTACACCAGTATCCCCATTAAGTATAGCTATTTCACCAGGGGATAAATAAAACCCATCTTTAAAGTTTTCCCAAACAGTACGAAGATATAATCTATCTTCATTTTTACTATTCATTAACTTTTGACGGTAATTATATACCCAATCTGCTACATTTGTAGTTGTAAGCATGGGGTCTACATGGTTTGTTTTCTGAGTATAGTAGATACATTTATTACTACAATGTTTATCCATTATAGCATCATTACACCCATACTTTTTACCAGATGTATATATGTAATTAATGATATCATTGTATTCTTTTGATGACATTGGATTTTGTTGATTCCATTCTATATACATTTGTGATGCTATTTCTAAAGGGAATCCATTTCGCCTTGCATAACTAACTAGTCTAAGAAGTGTGTTTCTTCTTGTACCTGAAGCTGGTCCAAGTTGAATTAATTTTTGAATACATGTAGCAATAGCTGATGGTCTAATGTTTCTATTTGTCATAATGGAGGCTGGTTCATTATTGAGCTCAACTATCTCCATTAATTTCAGAGGTTCGAGGATATTAGTTATCTCCTCTCTTGGTTTGTTAGAACGTGCTAATTTATGAATGGTATCTACATTATAAGAATAGATCTCTTTCATAGATAAAGGTATTTTGTATAACCCTGTTTTAGGATTGACTGTATATCCTACACGAATCAATCTTGATCCATCATAAATAGGGTCAACCTCTGGAAAGTATTCCTTTAAGGTTGTTCTTACTGTTTGTGGCAATCTTCTTGATGGAGAGAAATGAAAGACGTCAGGTATCGACACATGATAACCATTACCAGAGAACCAAGGTTGTATATAGTTTTCTGGTATTTTATAGTTATCTAAAAGTTTTGTAATAAACCCTTGTGTCTGTGTCAATACCCAATCATCAGTACCACGACCTCTATCTATGTCAAATATGATATTCTCAAGATAGTACACACCTTCAAACCCTTTAACACTACCATTTGTTTTTAACCAGTTAGGTAATGCATTGTCAAACGTATAGTATGACTTATAAAGGGCTTGTCCATTTACAGATGGAAGTATTATTCCATCTACTTCTTGTTGTGTACAACACCTGTTCCTATTAGCAACGGATCCGAGTGCATATTCAACATATTTCACCGGTATTACTGGTATTTCTTGTCAAACTGCATTTGTCCAGTAGTTGTTGTTTCATCTACATCCCATGGGTCTGGTTGGGAAGTTCCGTTTCCATTCATAATGTCTGGGGAAGGACCAGATGATTGTGGTAAATATTGATATGTTTTAGTATCAACCCAACCTTTTCTATGTTGATCTAAGAACTCTTCTTTTATTTTAAAATCAAGAAGATCTGGTTGAAATACTCTGTTCCAGGTGCGATAATGATTCTTTCCGTTTTCTTTAACCTTTTGAGTTTTATAATCAAGAATCTTTATCTTCCGACCAACCAATTGTTGTAATATAGCTGGGTCTAATTTCCCATCATCCGGAACCTCGTTCCAATCAATTCCGGCAGCCTGCATAAGAAACTTAACTTTTAGTGAACTACCCCAGTTAATGGCTACATTTCCTTGCCACTTGTGTTTGCCTGAGATAGATAGTTTCTTTTCATACTGAAGAGATGGTATTTTCAATGATAATGTAACTGATATATCATTTATAAACCCTTTTGCTTTATCTTCTTCAGATGTTTCTAATGCATTTACAATCTCTGCAGTATTAATGAAGATTCCGTCACCTGCACTTTGAGATGATGTGTTAATTCCGGTACTAAACGCCATTTGTTTTCTCCTTTTTGTTTGTTTTCTTGTAATAGTTAACAACTTCCTTTTCGATCTCTTTAAAATCGAATGGAAGTATCTTACCATGTAATGCTCTGATTCGTGATCCTATGAATCGTTCATCATAGTTATTAAAATCAATGAGTGGTTGACCATCCTTTGATTCCTTATCTATTTTAGTATATCCTATGATGTCACTTAATGCTGTTATTCTTGCTGCAGCACCTCGTGGTAACTCTGGAACTAATTGAGTAGAACCGTCTACTATGATTGTAGGTTTAGTATGTGATGTTAATACTAATGAAGCACCTTTTGATTTGCAAAGTCTTTGAAAATCTTCTATGATTTCAATGAAGTATTCTCTTGCCTTACCCCAATCACTACCAAATGAAGCCTCTCCCATTGCACTAAGTTTTAACTCTTTTAAAGCCTTGTCTTCACACCATTTGTATACCTTATCAATAGTATCAATTACAATGGTATCTACACCATATTCATCCCAATTTTTGTATAATTCATTTAGAATTTCTCCAACACAATAGATTGAACATGGTTCACCAGCCATTTCACCAGTTTTATAAACATGACCCCTCATATTGTTTGGAACTACTTCGTAAATTGGTTCAGATCCATTACGTGCCTCATCTATATTGACACACCTTTTTGGTATATCAATTCCATAGAAAGGGATGAATCTTGCACCACCTTCAATGAAATCGGATCCAAGGTCACTGTCTAATATTAAGACACCCTTATTTCCTTTCGTTGACCACGATGAACTTGCTGTAGTTTTACCAGATTTTGGACTTCCCATAAAATAGGTCGTCAATCCCTTCGGCATGCTAGTAAATTCACTTACACTTTGTTGTATTTCAAGCATATTTTCTCCAGGTTATTGTTTGTTTTTTGTTTTGAGTGGGGCTATAAAAGTACCGATATTTTAGCATTACTTGCTAGTTAAATATCGTAGGTTTGGTTGTACTTCTATAGTCATTGATGGAAAATCAAACACAGTTTCATCACTAATAACAGACTTATTTAACATCTTTATCATTTGATCACAAATAAGTGCTGCTATCATCATAACTGAATACGATGTTGACCTTGCATTACATGGTTCATTACTACCATCTTCGTCACTATACCATTTATTAAAGTAATGTTCAAGACTATCAATTGACAGATCAAAAGGATATACCTGTGCAGTTTGAGATCCCATCCTTGCATCTATTAAATATCTTTCCTTTGCATATTTTCCAGTTTCATTCCAAAGTGAGCCTGCTACTCTTCTTCGGCTTTTCATATTGTCAAATGCTAGAATATGTACATGTCTACCTCCTGGGTTTCTAGTATCTACATATGAACCATCTACTTTTCTATTTAAATCAGCAATTTCTACAAATGGATCAATATTTTTTAGTTGTTCTTTTAATGCTTTTACTTTAGGTTTTCCAATATCAGAAATAGAATAATGTTGAACTCCAATGTTTTCTATTGCTACTGTATCATGGTCAATAAGACATATACTTTTTACACCACTTCTTACAAGTGATGCAGCAGTATATGAACCAATAGATCCACATCCGTATATGATTGCAGTTACGTCATCTAAAGTAAATAAATCAGAGAACCTAATACGTGCATCTTCCATTTTTAAATCAGCTGTTTCCATATACTTCTCCCATTAAGTGTTGGTTTTCTCCTAAAATAAGATCTTCACCTCGTTCTATATTATTTAATTCATCAATGTCGTTAGGAATTTTGATACTGACACCATATTGTTTATAATGTTTATTTAAACCTTTTATTTCTTCAATAGTGTCAGCATATGAACTTTCTGAATTTTCATATTTTTCAAGATACCATTCTAATTCCTGTATAGCTTCATCTGTTGATGTTCCTGATAGTTCTTCATTCCAATTTTGATCTTCTAGGTCTATAAAATTAGATTCTGGTTCATCAGCTATAACTAAACTATTTGGATCAATGTTTGTATGTTGAAGATGTGTTTGTTCAAAAACAGACATTTGATCATGATGAGACCTAGGATTCCTATAATGTGCAATTGTTGTAGTAGGTGTATTTCGTAATTCATCTACCTCTTTCTTAATATCATCACTATATGGATTCTTAATATCAAGTTTACAATCAAGATCTATTCTATAAGGTTCGTTTATTGCATAACATAGTTTGTATTCTCCTTTTAGATTTATTACCAAACTAAATGAAGCACTTTTTACAGTTTGATCATCAATAGTATCAACATCAGTTGATGACCAGTATGCCTGCATCATATGGTGTGAATGCCACCATACAAGCATTAATCGTTTTTCCTTAACCGCTTTCTGGTGTGTTACCATAAGCATGTTATTTAAAACGCCTAATGATTCTGGTTCCATTGTAGTATTGCCAGCTGTATCAGTCCCTTTACATATACGTGCATCTGATATATGCCATTGATTAGTATCGGGATCTTTTATTGCTACAGCTTGTCCACCTATCTCTGCTCCTGCCTTATCATAGGAATACTGAGCATAGGCTAACATCTTATCCCAGGTTTCTTTATCAATAGAGACAGTTATAGAGCTGTTCTTTACGAAGGGTACGTTTCGTTGGTTGTGGATAGGTGTCTTCGTACGATTCTTCCCACGCTTTCTCCCACTCCATATATTTTGTTGAGTTAACATATGTTTGTTTATCTCCTTGTATTTGTGTATTAATTAATTTAAAATTAGTATTTATCTCTTCGTCAAATACTATTTTATCGTCAGCCCATTCAAATCCATAATAGTAGAACAAGTATTTATCTATTATAAGTTTTGTTAATGCTGAGGCAAGACTAATATGGTTTAGACCATTTTTGACGAGTTTCATTCGGCATACATTTATATACATCTTTATTAATTCTCTTGATGTCGGTGTAAGAAATTGATAAATGTTATTATCCCAGCCACCTGCTTCTTGCTGATATTTTTCACATTGTATTGTATTTTCATTACCATTCATAAAGATACAATTTATTTCTTTACAATGTTCTGGTATAGGAAGTAGATTTAACCTTAACCTTGATTCATTGCTTTTACACCCACCAAAGATAGTTCCTATATTACGACCTCTTGATGATGCCCAGTTTTGTGCATAATGTGTTTCTAAACTAGGATTAGATGGCAATCCATTGAAATTACACCCACCAGTATAAACACACTTCTGTACATCATTGTAAGGACCTGATCTTCCAATTACATAGGTAGTACCCCAGTTATATCCTACTAAAATCAATGATATAAGTGATTGTTGTATACCTTCAGTTAATTCCTTTTGCCAATCCTGTAGACAGGCAGTAGTACGTTGTATAAATGGATGTTTTGTCCCAGGATGTATTACACCTGCAGTAAATCTTGTACCTAAGTTTGATAATAAATGAGTTCTAAACTTGTCAAAATCTAACAATTCTTCAACATTTATAGCTTTATTCATTAGTTTTAACAACATAGGTGCAATATCTATGACGATGGTCAGTTTATAAGGACTAATTGGTACTGTAAATGTACCCTTATGATTCTCATCATGCATAACCATCATAGGATTGTTGTATTTTACAGTAATAAACCAACTTGGATAAGATACAGCAATTCTATTACGTGCATAATTATTCCTAGCGGTTAATTTCCATAGTGTATTACCCATTCCATCATCTGTTTTCCACATCGTAGCTTTTTTTGTACGTCTTCTAACAGATAAGTCTGCATCTAATTGTTTTCTCATCTCTGCATGTTCCCTCTTTTCACGAAGAGATTTATCAAATGTTAATATATTTTCGTTTATTTTCTTAGATATATCAACACTTGATGTCAATAATGCATTTTCATCAAGGACTTTTAGAAATAAGGTAAGTGGATTTTCCAATGAATCCTGCATTCTTTCGTACCAATCCTTTATAGACTCACCTTTTACTCTTCTACAGTTTTCACTTAATTCTCGCATAACATTGAATCTCTTTTTTGATTTAAGGTATTCTTTTGCTGAAGCGAATCCATAGTGTTCTAATTGTGGTGTAATGTCAACTGTATGGGTGCAGGCATTAATTGTTTCTGTATAATCAAGTTTTACTCCCATTCAGCATCCCTAACCCTTTCCAGATACTTCATTACAGATCCTGGACATACTGTTGTTGGATTATGTTCTGTTTCTACAATCTCAAGTACAGTGTTATTCATACATGTTTTTTTAACTTTCCTTAAAATGAAAGCGGCTTCTTTTTTGTATTTATAGATGCCAACTAACCTTTTAGTAGTTTTATTATCTTTGTTTTTGCTTTTTGATTGTACTAACCAGTTCATTTTAATTACCTGTCGCACAACTATAACTACAGTATGTATAATCACCGTCCCGAACTTCGTAATTTTCTCCACATACTTGACATATTGTAGTTTTCGGATTTTCTAATTCGTCTAGTTGATCTTGTATATCAGCTCTTAAATCAAAATCCATTGTATTTAATTCACTCATTTGTTTTACCTCTCTTTTTTTTATTCTTTCTATTGTATTCCATTGAAGTTTCATCTTTACCGTTCCACCAACCATCTTTCCACCACCAACCGTTTCCATTGATGTCAAATAATTCAGTCCTATCTTTAATGTATTTTGGATCAGATAGTGTGTGTCCCTTATAAGGGTATTTCCAGTCTTTTACTTTTTTCCAATCGAATCTATTAATTCGTTCATACTCTTCATTCTTCTTTTTAGGCATCATTATCCTCTTCTTCTTCATCATGAAACCCAGACCATTCTCTACAATCATTACAAATAGCAATACCATCATGTACATCTGTGTTTGTTAACGGTGGTGATCCACAACAGTCACTTATCATTTTTTTTCCTCCTTTTCATATCTATTAAAATGTACCATTAGTTCACTTACTGCTGATCTCATACCATTTAGTGATGTCCATTTGAGTGCTCTCATAATTGCATCTGCTATATGATGTAAATGTTTTTGAGACCCTTTAACCTTGGTCAGCTTTGCTTTTCCTAAGTATATTTCTGGAAATAGGAGTTTAAATGCATCTGGAACTTCTTCTGTGCTAATATCTCCTCTTTCAATGTCGCCGATATACTCAAGCGCCTGGTATGATAACCATTCCAGTCCTTTAATACAGTCGTTTGCTTCCATAATAGTACTAAAGTCATAGATATGTTCGATTTGTTTATCAAAATGGGTTTTTAATACCTTTACGACCTTACCTTGTGCTTGGTATCTATTCATGTGTATCTCCTTTCCATTAAACCCCCTACTCCAGAGCCTTAAACTTAAAGCCTCTTTTTCAGGGGTTTAAATAGATCTATCTACTGGTTTAGTCCCATATTACTAATACATCACCAGGTGTAATCATTAATTAACCTCCAGTTTTGGTCTTGTCGTTAACATTGACAAAGTTATTTTCCTCAATTGGAGTATCATTATCACATTCTGATGACATCATCACAGTTACTTTATGTGATTCTGGGATATTAAATTCCCTTCTGAACTCACCTACTGTGGTTGACCTACAGGTAGTTGGTTCTGGCATTGAACTACCAACCTCTGTATAGTAGATATTGAAACTATCCCGATCTTCAAACTCATCAGTTACATTTATCTCTGAATCTGTTGTTATTGGGGTTGTTGTTTCTTCAATTGTATCAGTTGTTGTTGTATTTTCAGACATTTAAGTCCTCCTTGTTTATTTGTTTATGGTTTAGTTCTTCACATTCAAAACATTCAATATCTCTTGAGAACAGATTTTCTTGCACTAATCTATTCCCACAATCACAGGTATTGTATGCTTCTGATCTTTTCGAGGTTATTAATCCAAAATTCATTGCTGATGCAACAAATGGATTGATAATCTCGCCTATTTCTGCCGTTGACATGCTTTTTTAATCAGTTCTGTCTTGGCTTTAACATAAGACCCTGTTCTTGGGATCTCTACCATTATACCCTGGTTATTTGGTACCAGGATAAAATCATCTGTTACAGTTGCTTTCACAACTCTTGATTTGAATGACTTTCTTCTCATTGTTTTCACCTTTATATTAAAGGGTTATTGATTACTCTTTGCTACTTTATCCCAAATAGCATAGAGTTGTTTCTTTTTCAAGCTATTAGCCTGACTCTTTGACCAACCGAAGTAATTAACAGCCCAGGTCACAAGCTGTTCTTTATAACGATGGGGACAGCGATACCTAACGGGAGCTAACATATTTATAGTCTAATGATGGTGTGTTATCATTAAAGAACTCATCTGTTATTAACATACCTTTTAGATGATCCATTTCATGTTGAATGATACGAGCCATGGTATTTGTATAGTTAACCCAAGGATTGTCTATTTTACCACTAAGATGGTCTTGTTTTGAATACTCATCCTGTACTATTATAGAGCTCCATCTCACTATCTCTACCGATTTATCTGGTATTGATAAACAAGATTCAAACTCAAATAGTCCTTGTCTTGTTTGACGACTGCTTATATGTGGATCAACCGCTATTTCAGGGTTAATCAATACAAAGAATGAGTTTGACTTCTTATTATCTCTGATCAAACATACACAGGCATCATGTCCTAGTTGATTTGCTGCCAATCCGAGACAATTGTTTCTAATTGCACGGTTGCTTCCCAATGCCAACCATGTAAACATTTTACTTGCTATCTCTTTACTATTAGCAAATGTTTGTACTGTGCAAGGTTTTGAGAGTTTCTTGATGTTAGTTACTATGTTCATTGTTTAGTATCTCCAGTCTATGCTCAATATGTTTCCTTTGACCTCTTGTCAAGGACTCATTTTTAAGCAGTTTACGGTTTTCTTCCCTTAGTTTCCAACCAGGGGATTTGAAGCTTATGTGATCTACCTCAAAACCAAGTAAATCACATAGTAGTGGGTAAATAGCATATCTGATGGTCATCAATGCTATTACGATCCCTATGAATAGTATCATATTCTTAAGTCCTCCTTTGTTGTTGCATTATTAAACTCTTCTACAGATGGTATTGATCGAGTCTTATCATTAACCTGGTCAACATATTTAGAACATTCTCCAATGACATCCAGTCCTTCAACATCATATGTTTCTGGGTTTGCCTCAATATGTGATCGTATACTAAGTAAGGTTCTTAAGACATCTATGTGTTTACGATATTGGTTTTGTATTGATAGTTGACTGATTGGAATGTTCTGTAGTTCTTCTTCGGACATATTCTCCATATCAGGACGATTTCCATTCCAAAAGATCTCAATTTCGTTAATTTCCATCCAGTTATCAGGATTTCCATCCATTCTTTTCAATGCACTAACTGCTGCACTTTGTTCGCCTAGATGTTCCTGGAGAAAGAGTCCAAATGGCACTTTGAACATTCTGATCATTGATACGATCATCTGTTGGTAACTCTGTGGTCTAAGTTTAAGCATTATTAACCTCCTTATCATATTTACCATCAATTACATCTTTGACAACCTGTGGCATTGAATCACGAACTATCTTAGTGGCTTGTAATTCGTCCATATGTTCAAACATTGCCTGCCCACCATCTGTAATGTCAACTCCACCTAATAACTCCACATATTCGTTAATAACACCTGTGTCGAAACTATGTTGAGCCTTTGTTTGTGATGCTGCACCCTGGAGATGTTCTATGGTAGCAAACATTAACCGAAGTATGTGGCTCCAGTAATTAGGATCCTTTGGACCAGTTAGTGAGGCAACTCGATAGTTGTTTCTTACGAATGTTTCAATCTCATCGTCTTTACCTGTCCAATATCCCTCTTCGTAGTGTCTGAACGGTTGTTTCATTGCCTCGACTATCTTATCGATCTGTTGTTCTCTCCAGGATGGTTCATTCTTTATCTCAGCTAACTCTATTACCTGATCCGTTGCCTCTGCAATGACATCATCACCGTGTGACCTATCATCTAGTAACCATTGTACTACCTTGTCGTGATCACAATTGTCCTTAGTTAGCCTTTCGTCCCATCTGATATCAAACATATCCTTGATGTAACAAACTGCCTTCTTGTAGGATACATCATATCTTCGTGTTTCATTCATATTACGTAAGATGCTGTTGCCTGTCTTCATAACCTCTATGACAAAGTTTATTGTCTTCTTCATTGTTACTATCCTCAAGTTATGGTATGGAGGCATCTGATAGACACCCCCATACCGTTAATGGAATTATACCGATACTACTGGCTGATCGTGACTACTTAGCCTTCTTGATGTAGTATGTGATAGAACCATACCTACTGTTCTGATACTGACTACAATGGATAGCCAATCCCTTAGCACCAAGAACACCTGCCACCCAACTTAACCGATGATTGACGCAATGTTGTGAGCCAAAGTATACCTTATCGCCTACCTGGATGATGCCTACCAATTCGGTATAACTACTGAGTTCCTTACCAACTTGACCATATGTACTACCTTTAGGATTAGGAGCACCCTTACGGTACACACTAATCTTCATAGATGGTTTACGCATCTGTTGACCTTGGATCATCTGTCCAGGAACTGGAGTAACAACCTGTTGTTGAGGTTGTGGTGGTTGATACTGAGGTTGATTGACAACTGGTGGTTGATATGGTGTCTGTTGAGGTTGTGGTATAGATGGGTAGCCATCGATACGGTATGTTGTTTGTTGATTTGGTGTGTTAAATAGGGACATATGTCCTCCTTATTAATGTAGTTAAGTTGATGATCATACCCTCTTGGTACAACCACCATATCTAACGGGAATAAATCCCATTAGTGGATATCAACCTAATGATAAGGTTAATACCCATATCTAACGGGGGTAGTGTTAATGTATA
>Ga0098061_1000496_pt1 | contig 19117 bp, 23 predicted proteins | sample 22_taG_FD_92579 | JGI IMG/M metagenome (GOLD analysis project Ga0098061, IMG submission 92579) | Marine viral communities from the Subarctic Pacific Ocean - 22_ETSP_OMZ_AT15343 metaG | ecosystem: Environmental > Aquatic > Marine > Oceanic | place: Subarctic Pacific Ocean | collected 2015-01-20
TAAATACACAGGTGTTTTATTTAAGGAGGATCTAGAATTACCTACCCCATTATCTAGAGAAAATATTATTAAATTTATTGAGATGTTGATAGAAAAAACTACTTCTACAATCAACGGAATGACGTTTATTTATGGAAAAGGGGAGAAAAGGGATTAAAGGACGTAAATCCTGTCTTATATGTATATACATATAAGACTACCCTAAAACCTTACCAGGACGTCTAAAATCAGTGTAATTCGTCAACTTGATTAACTATCTCAAATTGCATTGTATCAATATAATGTTTAACTTCTTGATTAGAAGTTAATTTTATATCAACATAGTATCTATTTGGTATCATCCATGAAGTATCTAATAAGAAGTAATTTTTTAAATATGCCATATTAACATCTTGCCAATCTATTACATTAACTTGTGTATTACCTTCCCTTACCCATAATCTATATTGTAAATTATCTATAACTTTACTTTCATTTATAGTAAAAGGTAATCTAGCAGATACCATTACTTTTCTAACTTCTCCTCTTTTAATTTTTTCATCTCTTTTTATACCACTCAAAGACATCGCATAATTTACTGGTAAAGAATCATTATTTCCTATCTGATAATATTCTGTATCATCTTTTATTTCAAAATCCAATTCCACATCTGATAATGATACACCATCTACATTAATATCACCCCACACATCAAAATATAAAACTCCATCATTTGCAGTTTGGGGTACAAATACTTCAGCGTAATATATTCCTGTTGTTGCCTGTATTGTTTGTGCTGAGGTAATGGCACTAAATACATTACCTTCTTCATCATATATAGTAACGCTAGGATTATTATCTAAATTCTTAGGTTCACCATTTACATTACTATATAAATAAATTTTATTTAATTTGTTTTTATAAAAATTCTTTCTATTATCCTTAATAGGGTTATCATATACTGTTTCTAGAAAAGGTTCATAATATGTTTGTGTATGTCTAGTAAAAAACCCTACATATTGAGAAGGGACAGTAACAATTTCTTCTAAATCATGGGGAAATGCAATCCCATAACCAAAATTATCCGTTCCACCCGTAATTAGATCATTTACCTCTTCGGTAATATCCATCTCAATATTTTCGTTCCCCTTATCAAAATGTTGGGTAGCAACAGTTATTGCAGAAGATGCAGTACCTGAATATACCCCATCAAAATCCCAGTCAGTAGTAGTTTGTGAATAAAACCAATTACTTGCACCTTGTACAAACGTTATATTATTATCACTTTCTACTGTTAATATTTGTCTTCCATAATCATATCCGGTACCTTCATCCCAGTCTTTATTAACTTTAAAAAGTATTAAATCAAAAGAAGAGGTTCGTTGTTTACCATCTAATAGTTTTTGTGCTTGTAGATTTTGATCAAAATATGAACTATTACATAATCTTAGAGTATGTTTAACTTTACTTAAATCACCTAATTGTCCACTATTATATCGGTCTTGTAAATCTTCTACACCGAAATATAATAAATGTCTAGTGTAATCTGATCTAGTATCCAACCCACCATAATAAATTTCGGCAATAGGGTTTCTCCCTGTATTAACTTCACTATCTTTAATTATAGTATTGTTTTTTTCTATGTATGTTCTTATTACCATTTCTTTTTATTAATAAATATCTTAATTACTGTTAATGTTTTTATTTAATATGGTATCTAGCGGAAATTCCATTACATCTAATACCACCCTTGAAGGATCGGCTGGTAACATATGATATGCGTGTATATGAGAAACCACATATGATCTTAATAATTCTAAGAAATTTATTAAGATATCCCCATAAACGAGAGGGTGGGCGGCAGTATTAATTTCTAATTGGGTTTCTGAGTTAATTAAATTTTCCGGGTTAGTTAAATTAAAAGTATGTTCACCATCATGACTCAATAAATTAATTTTATTAGCTACCATATTTAGTACACTTCCTGTTTTATCACCTTCGTTAATAGTCACATTTTCTGTTACTGTTTGTTTAACTTCTGTTGGTTGGATATCTGCTAATACAAAATTATTTTTTAATTTACCATTAGGATTTGTATTATAGTTTTCTAATAACTCTACACTATTACTGGTTATTTTCCACTTTTCCCCTTTAATACTATCAATATACGCTATTGCCCCTGCGAGTGCCACAGATTTAGGATCAGTATAGGTAATATTATCATATTCCACCTCAAAGGGAGTCTCTTTTTCTGTTTTTTCTGAATCATTTTCAGTTACAATTATAGTAACTTTTACTTTCTCAACCTCCTCTGTTAGGGGTGTTAAGAAAGAATTATAAGGTGCGGGTATTTTATATGGTAAAATTTCATTAGTGACAGTATAAGAGTCAATCTGAGCAGTAATTAAAGTGTCTACTTTTTCATATTTTAATGTGATAATTTCTTTCTCTACTAAAGTATTTTTAATGGAACTGGAACCATATTTTAATTGTAAATACCCCACATCTTTTTTATTAAATTTCTCTGGATCACCTTGAACAAATTTACCGGCTCTTAACCATACCTCATTATCTTTATGTATTAAATCAGTATTATATCTCCCTTGAAAAACTACATCTCCTTTATAGTCACCCTTCGAATAACCTAAATTTGCATAAGCACCAGTCTCATCGTTAGGGACATCTAATTTAATTTTTCCTTCCGCTAATCCTCCTTGTGCATGTAAAGAGGGATCATCAGATAAATAATTGTCTTGACTAATTATTGGACCCACCCAAAATCTTTGTACATTAGCTTGTCCTTGAGGAGATTCGGGAGTATAAGACTTTAAAAGTATTAAAACTGCCTGACCAATTTCAGGAAGTTGACCATAAAACCTAGGTAATAGAGGAGCACACTTTACTTCATCTATTTGTTCGTCAGTTTGTGTCGAATCCCTTTTCAGTCTTACTATGATGTTACCAGACTTAAATTTATCTTCTATTTTAGTAACAACCCCTACACTAATAAACTCAACAGTATTATTATTTATACTATCTTTATAAAAATTACTCATTATTCACCTTTTAATCTTTTATTAATTATTATTGCACCAATAGTGTATTCTTTTTCAATACTCTCTAACTTATTACTTAATTCTTTAATTTTTTGAATTATGGATTGGTGCTCGTAATGTAGTTCTATTAATTCATGTTTAATAGTATCGTTAGATTTATTTTCCCAGTCTATTTTATTAATTTCTACCATATTATCTTATTATTCCACCACCTCTTGCAATACCAAGAATAGGAATTGTATTTACTCCTATACCTTGTACCGCCTCTCCTGAAGAAGTAATCCCATTAGTTTTTACAACTATTTGATTTTCAGGTATTATTATTTCTACTTTTGCCTTAGTTAATAATGCATTCACCATTTTTTCTACTCTTATTTTTTCTACAATATTATCAATATTAGATGCACCACTAGGTAAAGGACCAATAGGTATCCCTAATTTACCTTTCGCAGTCATTATGGCAGTAGTTATGTCCATCGCACTTAACCCTTCCCTATAATTTAACCCCATCTTAATTGATATATTATCTATTCGTGGTAAAGGAGTGGATGTAGTGAACAATCCTTTTATAAGTGATGATATAGTTTTTACCGATGTAAGTAATGATGTATTATTTTGTCTATCCGCAGAATTTGCCATTTTTACCTTCTTTTTTACTTAAATCAACAGTAAGATTCCCACTTCCTATGTTGAAGTCATTTACGTTATTTACTACCCCACTTGCTCGTTCCACAATTTGATCCCCTTTACCTAATGCTTGCTCTGCAATATCAACTGCCTTATCTAACCATGGGGGTTTAATTAAACTTAGCTGGGTTTTTCCATAATTTTCCCATACCTCTTTTATTTTAAGAGATACGTAACATATAATAAATCTTTTTAATGCATCTAAAATCAATGGTAGTAAAAATTCAAAAATTAATTTTCTTAATAATTCCTTAATAATATCTTTAATAACACATTTTAATGAACGTATAATATCATTTACACTTTTAAAATTCAACTGAGCATTAGTCATATAAAACATAGTCATAACAAGATACATAATTTTAGGTGAAAAAGTTAATCTAGCCAACGAAATAGATATTGCCTCTATTAATTTATGAAAAAATTCTTTTAACCCTTGCATTCTATCGCCAGGATTAATTCCTCTTATGGATGCATTAGATAAGTCATCTAATGACTTTTGTAATACCTCCGCAGTTTTTTCTTTATTACCTTTTTGTGTTATTAAATCTTCATTTATCTTAGAAACTAATGAAAAGGGGATGGAAGAACTCGCTCGTTGACAACAATTAGTATAATAACTTACACCTTGTTGTTTTTCCACAACTTCTTCTTTAATATTTTTAATTTCTAAATCAGAAAAATCAAAATAAGTAGAGTCAGTAATTGCTTCTTCTTCTTCATCATCACTATCATACATGTTTTTAAACATTTGATTAACCTTTATTGAATTTTCTATACAATCTGGTGGTAACGTTATTTCTTTGGTTATTGTACCAAATATAAAATCCATTGCCGTTGGTATAACTTTTGCTTGATCATAAAGTGGGATTTGACTATTAATATAATCATTTATAAACGTAAAAAAAGTTTTATCTTTATAATAATCATCAATTTTCATATTGATTACCATTTGTTTTTGATTTTCATCTTGATATCCTGCACCGGTACTAGAATTAATAAACGCATAAGGATTATCTTCATAATATGTCATATGACATATTGTTTGATTAGTTTCGGGATGAATCCAAGGAATAGTTGTACCGTTTTCTTGCATAACTTGATGTAAAAATCTATTCATATCTTTATCATCACCATATAATAACTTACCCCCATTAGATTCTGGATGAACCCTTAGAAAACATGTCCCTAAAGTTAATATATTTATTGGAATATTAATACCTAAACCTTCACCATTTGTAGATGGTTGATTTGTAATAGGGTCAATTAATGTTGTCTCATAAGTTGTCCCACTAGTGGTTTGAAATAACCAACCTGGAATTTTAGGGTTAATTTTACAAGCAAAACACTCTTTTAATGAAACAGATAAATTTACTTTTAAATCCGACTCAAAAGGAATCACCTCAATAGTTAACCAATTAACCAATGCATTTTTAATTTTTTCGAAATCTACACCATTTAAAACCGCTAATAAGTCTCTTAAAAACTCAATAACTGCCTGTTTGGGGTTAAGTGCAGAGGGTAATGAAGTTGGGAATTCAATACGAGGGTAATTGTTACAAAAATTTTTAATCTGTTCTATTAAATCAAAAACTTCCTCCTTGACTTTTTTTATTTCATCTAACTTATCACATATTTTATTTCTAGTCTCTCCGTTTGCCATTTCTTACTCTAAATCGTAATCTATATTATTTTTTTCTTTTTGTTCTTTAAATAAATCTCTTAATAATGATTTATCATCATCACTTAATGAACCACCATCATTTGTAGTAGTTTCCGTATCTTTATTATCCGTTTCTACAATTTGACTCTGTAATTTGGCTAACGCTAATTTTCTATCTATAGTGCCCTCAATAATTTTTAACGTATCATTATTTACCTTACCAATCATTGATTCGTCATTGATGTCTTCTATTTCTGCCCTAGTTTTACGCTCATTTAGTTCTTTACGAGCACTATTCATTACACTTACACAATCATTATAAATTTCTTGCATAAATTCTTGTAAACTATTCTTATTAAGATTTATTTTAGTTTTTTTAGGTCTACCCATAATTAATATCTTTATCTATAAATATTAAAAACAGTAAATTTTACAATAAACCTTTATCTATTTTAAAATTTTTAAGTGCAATGTATATTTTCTTATACCTCCTCATTGACACTCTTATGTCTTTAGTGGTTAACCCAGACAATTCTCTTATATAAGATAAAATTAAGTTTTTATTATATTTATTACCACTTTCTACTTGTTCAAATATAGTTTCCCAATTTTCTAACACCTGTATTAACGAATCCCCTACTTTTTTTTCGTTTTCATTTATTTTACCGTGTTCTATCTCTGCTTTTATATTTGCAGTTATTTCTTGGATAAACTTATCTAATGGTGTTTTATCAGTGTCTTCTAAATTATACTGATAATCATCCATTTCTTCCACTGTTTTATATACATCATCATATGATAAATCAGTTTTCATTTTTTTATCTGCCTTTAATAATTGTCCTAATAAATAATTTTTACATATAGTACCAAAGTAAGAATAGGCTTTTTTACCTTTTTCAGGTTTAAATTTATTCATTTTCATTGCTAAAAATGATAAAGTATCTGCATGCACATCCTCAAATGAATAATCCTTCCTATATAATTTATATCTACGTATTATAGACTCAATCATTTTATTTAAGGGGGCTCGTAAGTGTTTATTATAAATCCTATTTCTACTATTATAATCTTCAGTTGTTAAAAACTCTAGGACTGCCTTCTCTTCTTCAGGTCCAAAATATAAATTTGTTGTCCTTTTTCTACCTCTTTTTTTTGGTTCTTCGGACATTTATACTGTTTCTATCTCATATGTTATTTCTCTATCTTCGTTGAAAAAATATTCCTTCTTTGCTTTATTAACCCAAAATCTACTTTCTAACACATCCACTGTATTTTTATAATGATCAAATAATGAATTTTCTCTATTATTTATATGTTTATACCCTAGTTTTGGTATTACCATTATTTTATTAGAGGAGTATGACATTCTTAATAAAAATTCATACGTAAATGTTAATTTCATATGACTTTTTAATCCACCAAATTCTTCAAATATGTCTTTTTTCATAATCATACCACAAAAATTAAAATTATGTACTTTTTGTAATGTATTATTATCTAAAATACCCATTTCTTCAGACACATTTTTTCCCCATATATTTTCATTGGAGAAAGAAAGGAAATTTCCATCGGTATCACACTCAAAGATTATTGGTAAAAATGCAGCAACTTCTGGATAAGCATTAATATACTCAACCCCATTTTTAATCCATATTTTACTCATTTCGTCATCAAATTCAAGTAATGTAAAATATTGAGTCTCACACTGGGAGACACCAAAATTAACTTGTGATTGGAAATCGAATTTACCGGTAGTATTTTCAATTATTTGAGTATTATTTTTTAAATTTCCATAATCAAAAGAATTTAAAAATTCAATTAATTTTTCATCTTTTGCTGCAACAATTAATAAATTATCTGGTACTACGGTTTGTTTTTCAATACTATTTATAGCTATTTTTAAATAATGTTCTAATTTATCTTGTAGCTCATGAATAGGTAAAATTACTGTTATATTAGTTGACATAATCTTTTTTTTTTATTTTTTTATTATTTATTTGTGTTTTCTTCTACTGTTGGTGTCTCAACAGTTTCTTCAGTAGGTTCAACTATTCTAGCACCCAATTCTTCAATACGTCTACTAAAAATTCTATTATAAACCTCTTTTATTGTTTCTTTCATTGTTTCTTCAGTAAATTGATTCTTGTATTCACCCATATTTTCTGTTATGTTAGTAGGTATAGAATCTTCTAAAAATAGACCTATAAATGTTGCTATCATATCAGGGATGGAATTAATGTCTGCCGTCCACACACCATTGTTATTTAATTGGAGTGTTCCTGTCTCATCCACTTTACCCATCCATTCTGGAACCATACGTGGTATTTTTCCAACCACTGGGGTATTAGTTTTCATACATTCTATAGGGAAAGTACCAAAGCTAGATAACTCATCTACCCACACACCTAAAAAAGACGTTGCTAATTCTTTTGCGAATTCTTTCCTAGGTAATCCAGACATGTCTCTAAAAGAAACGAACTGATATTGTGGATATTTAAGGAAGAAAGTTTTAACTATTTTTAAAATTTCTCTTTTATCTCTTGCAGAAATTGCAACTGTGGGGATTTTAGGTTTTTCATTCTCTTTAAAGTATTGTGGTATTCCTACTGGAATAACTTCGGTTACCACATTTCTAAATAATGATTCTACATACTTTTTTAAATTTTCGTTGGTGGTTATAACGTCATTAATTCCGAAATTTCCCCAACTCTCACCAATCTCTAACATTTCAAAAATGTATTCATAAGATTGTAAAAATACTAACCTTTTACATGGAAATTTAACTGTTTGTTTCATAATACTAGCAAATGCTTCCGGTATTATTACGAAATCTTGTGGTCCCACCTGTAGAGTTTGTGATTCAATAGAGATGTGGGGTAGAGAAGCATATTCTTCACCTAACCAGTCGGCTATACCCATACCTTCACCATCACCTTTTAATTTATAATCATTTTTATCATGTAAGATTTGAGCATTAAATCCTAATTCTCTTAGTATCTTAACATGTTCATATATGTTAGCAACTCCTGCAGTAGGGTTTCCTTTGGTGTCTATAGTAAAAAAATAGATACCAAAATCTTTACTAACTATTTTATTTACTGTTTCTTTTATTTGATTAATTGTTTCACTCATAATTTTTATTTTTTTATTATTTATAATTCTTTAATAATACCTTTCATTAGTAAGGTGTTAAATGATAATTTAAAGGGGATGGGTAAATCATTTAATGCCATCATACCCATTTTATTGTCAATAATTGCATCGGTAGGGGTTAAGAGTGTACCAATTAAATCCCTATACATTTCATATTTGGTGACATCAATTTTTAGTGAGTTGAATTCATTTATCTCTTCACACTTTTCCTCATCGTTAGCTTTTACTTCCATATCATATTGTACCTCATTAGCCAATTTATCTATATCAAAATAAAATTCTTTACCCCCTACTTCTAATAATATATTATCCATCCTTCTTTTTTTTTTAAATTTATTATATGAAATAAATTAAGTAAATATTATTACTCATTTATATCTTCAAATTCCACTGTTTCTGTTTTAAATATTTTTTCTAATGTTTTAGTATCATCTACTAATTCTTTTAAATCTGTTATAGTAAAATCTGCATCAATATCTTTATTGTATGTATTTATAACTTTTATTGATGTTTTACCTGTGGGTTTAATCATTAAAGTTTCCGGATCAGCAGTTATTAATATGTCTATGTCATCCCACTTATTTTTATAGTCTCTAACAAATTTTATATTATTAACTTTACATGATAACTTAGAAAGAAAAAATAATGTTGCTGGTTTACTATTATTTAATTCTTTACTTATCACAATAGGGGTATGTCCCATATCCTCAATTAAATTATGTAATTGATTTAAATACTCTACACTATTTAATTTGACTTCTCCTGCATGTCCAAAAATCTCTAAGGATGCATCTACATACATAAATTTATTTATTTCTTTTGTACCCCCACTAAAGTCGAAATGATTTAGTAAAGTTAAATTTTTTATGTCTCTTTCTATTGTTTTATTTTCTCCCGTTTCTTCATCAATAACAGGATAATATTTATCATATACCAGCTCAAACTTTGTTATAAAATCCCTTATAACACCATCAATTGTAATTCCTATTTTCATTTCTTCTAATTTAAATTTTCAAATACCTCCTCAATTGTTTTAATGATAGGGTTTCTTACTACATCAGCCGGATTCCTCAGTTCTACCGAACCAAATCCATCAACACCCTTAAACTTCTCTAAAACAATTTCTAATGAGGAATCTTTTTTGTTTCTAATATCTTTTTGTCTTACATCTCCCATTATCACCATTTTAGAATTATCACCAATTCTAGTCATTAATGTTCTAATATTTTCTAAGGAGATATTTTGCGCTTCATCTATTAATATAATAGAGTTATCAATGCTTCTACCTCTTGCAAATGCAATAGGAACAATCTCAATAACACCTAACTCCATAAGTTTTTCCATTCTACTCCTACCGATTAATTTTCTAATATTATCAGTAAAAGACTCCATAATCGGTGCCATTTTTTCTACTAAATCTCCGGGTAAATGACCAATTTCCTCACCTTTTAATGCAGTAATAGATTTTACTAAAACAATTCTTTTATATTTAGGTCTAGACTTAATTAACTTTAATGCTTCCGCACAAGATAAAAATGTCTTACCAGATCCCGGTAACCCACTACAAATAGTGATTTCATTTTGTTTGATTGAATTAACTAATTTTTTCTGGTTTTCTGTCTTACATTTAATATGAACAGTAACTGTTTGGAGTACTTTTTCTTCCTCAACATTATTCCTATTAAGGAATAACTCCATTTCTTCTATTTCTTCTTCGGAAAGTTGTTTGTTCTTTCTTCTACCCATATAAAATTATTTTATATTAATATATGGGTAAAAATAAAAAAAGTGTATGGTTATTTAAAATAGTTTTCTAAAATTTTTTCTATTCGATTACCACTGTTACCGTCCCAAACCATAGGGATTTCATAATTTAAAACAGATGTATTTTCTATCATAGTTTTTAAATCATCAATATTTTTACATAAAATATTTGCACCTAAGTTAATACTTAATAAGTGTTCGGTAGATGGTCTTAAGGTAAAAATTCTTTTTTTAACTGATGCACATTCAGATTGGACTCCTCCCGAATCTGATATAACATATTTAGAATATTTTAAATAATTAATAAATTCTTTATAACCTAAAGGATTAATAATTTTCAAATTCTTAGGTTTATTTAAAATATTATTTAATTTATTACGGGTTCTAGGGTGTACAGGAAAAATTATATCATATGGTACATGAGATAAACTATCTATTATATTTTCTAATTTATTAATATCGTCCACATTAAATGGTCTATGTAAAGTACATAATACATAATCATAATTAACTAAAGGTACACCAATACCATTATAAACTTCCTTAAAAGTATCAATCGCAGTATTACCAACTAAATATACATTTTCTTTAATACCTTCGTTTTTTAAATTAACTACACTTTCTTGATCACAACATAATAATATATCTGATATATTATCTACTAATACTCTGTTTATTTCTTCAGGCATTTCTCTGTCAAAACTTCTCGATCCTGATTCAACATGAATTAGAGGAATTCTTAATTTAGAAGATGCCAATGCCCCCGATAATGTTGCAGTAACATCACCATAAACTATTACACCATTTGGTTTTTCTTTTTCTAAGATTTTTGATATTTCTATTAAAGAGTTGCCTATATCTTCACATTGTGTACCACCACCTATATTTAACTGATAATTTGGTTTTTTAAGATTTAAATCTTTAAAAAATACATCAGACATATTAGTGTCATAGTGTTGTCCAGTATGTAGTATTACATTTATAAATTTTTTATCTAATGCTTTTACGACAGAAGAAAGTTTCATAAAATTAGGTCTAGTGCCTACAACATGAAAAAACTTTAGTTTATCTTTTTTCATTTATAAATTAGTTAAAAAACTACAATAAAATTTTTCTGCCACCCTTTTATTTCTTCCCATTCTTTTTTTAATAAATTAGCTACACGAATTGCATGATCTCTATCTGATTTCCTATGAGTATCATCAAATAATAAAGGTACATTAGTATTGAATTTGTCCCAATATTTATCAATTCCAGATCTAAAATGTGGGCCCATAGGACCATCTACTAATATTAAGTCATATTCTTTTGGTATCTGTGAGAATACTATATCAGTATCATACCAATTACCTTTTAATGGTGCATGTATATAATTAGAGTCAGGTGCTAATCCCAACCACTTTGAGTTTTGTTCTACAGAATATACTTTCCAATGTTTAGTTAATTCTATTGTTCCTTTTCCACTACCAAATTCTAAAATAGTTTTTCCTTCTTCTAGATTATTTTTAATCCAATCAAACATTTCTTCTGGGATAGCCCAACTATTTAAATTTGTGTTTCTTTCTGTATTTGTTTCCATAATTCCTATTTTTTATTTTATTTATTATAATTTATTTTTCTATAATTACTATATTTTGAGGTTACTGAATTCACATATGATGGATATTTTTTAGATTGTTTGTGTTTTACGTTACCACCATCAATATGGTTTACTTGTACATCAGTACTTTTAAGAACAGAATAACCTAAATTTTTTATTTTTTGTGATATAGTAAATCCCCAATGAATTTTTTGTCCATTAAACCATACATTTATTTTATCTAATAAATCTCTTCTAATTATCATACAACAAGTAGCTTGATGTATATCTCCTACCGTAATATCATTTATTTTTCTTATATTAGTTGGATTCAAAACATTGATGACACCCTTTCTTTTAAGCATTATTATACCAATTTTTGGATTTGAATCCATTACATTAACTAATTTTTCTATATAATTTTCAGTAATTACTTCACAATCGTTATCAAACTGAAAGACATATTTACAATCATTGTCAATCATTTTATATCCGTCTAACATACCTCCTGCATCCCCACTATTACTTTTATTATATTTTACTTTTAAATTATAAAATTTTTCTTTTTCTAATGAATTTAAAAATTGTGGTGTACCATCGGTACTTCCTTGATCAACTATTATATGACTATAATCTTTATAATCAGTTAAATGTTTAATACTTCTAATACACATTGACGTATATTCTAACCTATTATAACATCTCGTTATTATTTCTACTTTACTCATATTTTTATGTTATAAAATTTCTTTAATTTTATCAATAATTTCTTTAGCTCTTATTTTATTATCGTGTTTTGACTCTACAATTTGTCTTAATTTTTTTTGTGTTTCAATGTTAGGAGTATAATTAGAAATTAAATTTTTAAAATCTTCAATATTATCAAAATACAATATTAAATCATCTGGAAAAAAATAATCCATTTTTTCAGTTCTATTAGATATTATTTGTGTCCCACACGCTGCAATTTCTAAAGCTTTTGCTCTAACCATAGGTACTAATGGACTATCAGTGTGTATGCTGGCAGCACTATTTTGTAAACATTTTATATATTCTTTTCCTTTATGGTTTGTATGTTTTATTATCTTACTAATTTGTTTTCTTAAAGGATAATGAGAACTAACACTACAATTAAGACTAATGGTGTTATTACCATAAATAGGGGTATATAATGATGTATCTATACTCCAAGGGTGCCACATACTTGAAGTATTTGGTTTATTTTTGTTTTTATCTAAATCTCTATATAAAATTAAATCAATTTTATCATAAACGTTTTGATTAAAACTTCTGTAGCAACTATCATTATCAAATAAAACTGTTTTAATATTACTGTTTTTTAATTTATTTACAAATTTTCTAAGAGTAGGTGATGTTTCCCAACGTTTAACCATAGGTAAAAATACAACATCATATTTACTTAAATTGACATTAATATTTTCTAATAAAACTTTGTCACCAGCAATTTTGTCCCATACCCCATAATTTACATGATAATTATAATTTTTCCCTAAAAAAGTAGGATACTTTACATCAAAACTAGGATATAATTTTAAAATCCTTAAATTATTTTCTAATTCCATGACATAAATAAATTTTGTTGGATTTATTCGTTGGGACTTCATGTATTAAATTCAATTCTAAAAGATGACTGTATCTTTCTTCAATCTCCGAATAAGATTTAAAATGTCTAACATGACCAGGATCATCATAGCTGGGCACACTAAATAGTATTTGGTTTCCCTTATTTATCTTTTTTATAATTTCTAAATCAAAACTTATATGTTCAAAAAATTCAAAAGAAGTGTAAAAAGTATCACTTTTAGGTAAATCAACCTCAATTAAGTTTTGTGTTTTAAATGTAATGTTAGAATTATTTTTATTCCTATCTTTAGCCTGTTTTATTGCTACTTCCGAAAAATCATAACCAGTATATATTATGTCATCAGTTTTACTAAATAGAGAGGAGAAGTGACCCGGACCACAACCTAAATCACAGACATTTTTTATATTATTGTCTATCAAATACTCATACGCATATTTCCATGTAGGATAATAAGATTTTATGTTTTCGGCAGGTTGGAAATATAGTTTCCTACTACCCCCTCTTTTATAAATTTCATCGTAATAATTATTATTTTGTTCTTTTCCCATATTTTTATTTTTTTATATCTTTCTTTTTACCAAAACCACCATTATTATTTAATTGTATAAATATTTCATTTATCCATTTTTTATTAGGTATTTTTTTATATAATTTTTCTAAAAATCTATAGTCACCACATTTGTATGCATCCCATACAGATTCATATTTATATTTAGAATGAAATAAAAAACAAGGTGAACCAATACCACCTAATCTAATTTTTTCAGACTTAAAGGAGTGACTATCAGGTAAACACCTACCATCAGGATACCTCATTTTCCATATTAATATAGTATCTTCATCTATTATATTTTTAACCATTTTATCAACAACTGTTTTATCATATAACATATCATCATCATCTAAATACATCACCCAACCTTCTTGCACTTTTTCTAATAAAGAATTAGAATATAAATTATGTGGTGAAAACCAAAAGTTAGGATTATTTGGGTTTTTAGATTTATCATTTTTTATTATTTCACTTCTATTTATTTTAATTTTATTTTTACAATCACTTAAATAATTTAAATCTTTATCGTTATCATAACTTACAATATGATTAATATTACTATAAGTTTGACCCTTAATAGATTCTTCACAAATTTTAAATCCTTTTGGTCTACCGGATGTGCGAGTTAATATATTAATTAGTGGTTGTTTCATTATATCTACTAAAAATTTGTTCTAAAACATGTGGTTTCACATTTGTAAAATACTCATATGTTTTTTTATTGGATTTTATCTTTGGTATTATTTTTTGGTAGTCTTGACCTTCTCTTACTAATTTATCTTCATCTTTATTCCTAGTTTGACTTTCATAATGATAACAAACTGCATCTTCTACAAAAATATTTTTCTTGTTTTTTCTAAGACATTCTATGTTTAATTCCACATCTTCAAAGCATTCAGAATACTCTTCACTAAATTGCCCTATATTATTAAATAATTTTTTATTTATTAATAAGAACGCACCTGTATTACCTAATACATTTTTAGTTTGATAGTGGTAATTATAATATGAACGTAAACCATAATGACTTAAACCAACAACATATTTTTTATTAACTTCTCTTAAAAATACTGTCATCCCTGAATGTTGTATAGTATTATCTCCAAAATGTAATCTAGCACCTATTGTCCCTACGTTCTTATTTTTAAGGTAAACGTTTACTACTTTAGTAATAGCATTATTAATTAGTTTAATATCATTATTACAAAATAATAATAGTTCTATGTCATCACCTATATGATTATTAACTACATCGTTATTAATTTTGGCGAAATGATAGTAATCATAGATTAATAAATTAATGTCTTTATTTTTTTCGATGATGTAAGACTTAATTTTTTTAATTTCATCATGACTAGAACCTGTATCTGCAATATATACTCTTATATTATCGTAATCATCCTTTTCATAAAAAGAATCTATACAATTAAATAATAAATCTAAATTACTTTTGGTTGGAATAATTAAACCAACTTTAGGTTTATTTTTAAGTTTAACTGGTTTATTATCTACTAATATTTCTCCCTTAATATTATAGGGTAAATTATCTTTATAAATGTTAGTAAAATTTAATCTATTTTTTTCCCATTCATCGTTGGTTGCCCCAATTGATAAGTGAGTTACCTTAACGTCAAATATAACCCCCACTTTAACCCCATTTAAATGGTTATTAAAACAAAAATCTATATCATAAAAATGAAATCCTTTTACATCTTCATTAAATGATTCTTTTATCTTATTTTTATTTACACATATAAATAAACCATCAATAATAACAGATTCAATTATTTTATCATTAAAGTTTCTACAATATTTAGATTCCCAAGTTTTACCATCATTATGGTGTTTAACAATACCCATCATTTTAGTGTTATCGTCCCACCATCTTCCAGTTTCACTTAAATGTGTAGTGCCCGCAATACCTAAAATTCCAAAATCACTATCTTTAAAATGAGAAAGTATTTTTTTACCCCATTTAGGTTTATTAAAAATAATATCATCATGACAAAATATTACTATATCATTTTTACTTTCTTTTAATCCTTTATTATATATTTCTGTTAAAGAATATTCACCATTATTAATGTATTCAATAATTTCTATATCTTTAAAACCAACAGTTTTGTTTAAATGTTCTTTAAATTCCGGCTTACTATTTCTCGTTGAGTATACAATACTAATCATTGGGTAAGAAGATTAAATAGTTCTTGTTCAAGTTTTATTAATTTTTTTTTATAGTCCTCAGTCATACTCCACCCATTATAATCACCCATTACAATTTCGGTTTTAATTCTTAAAATTTCTCGTTCAATCCTCTTTATCTTAGACATAATTATTTTTTACCAGTACTACCAAACCCAGAGTTTCCACGGTCAGTATTATTTAATGAATCACTATTCACTAATTTTATTGTATCTTTACACCTAACATCCATAATTACCCCTTGAGCAATTCTATCACCGTTAGTTATAGTATATTCTTCACTACTTAAATTTATAAGAATCACACCCACTTCTCCTCTATATCCTTGATCTACAGTACCAGGAGTATTTAAAACTGTTATCCCATGATTAAGTGCCATACCACTTCTAGGTCTAATTTGTAATTCTGTGTTAGGTAATAATTCAAAACTCAATCCTGTTGGAATTAATTTTCTTTCTAAAGGTTTTAATGTAAGAGACTGTTCTACTATATATGCTCTTATATCAAAACCACTATCTCCCTCATGTGTATATAGAGGATCGGGATTATTACTTTTATTTATAAATTTTATCTCGACATTATTGTCTAAATCATTTAAACTCTTAAATAAAGAATTAAACTCATTAGTTTTATCCTCACCCATAATATTTTCACCAAAACTATTATTGAGGGTGTCTATCATATCTTTTAATTCATTTAGTTCTTTAAATTCGGGCATATCATTAAAATTATTTTCCATCATTTTTCTTTTTTTCTTCAATTATTGCCAATTCGTTGGCTTGTTTTAATATTGTTGATAAAGTAGTACCATACCATTTAGATTGTTTATCATCTTCTGACTTATCGTAATTAACTATCGATTGGTATTCTTCTTCTGTTAGAGAAATACCATACTTCATAGCATAATAAACTGACCTTTCCCCCACTTTCATTGATATAATTTCTTCATTAAAATCATACATTTTACCCAGATTACTACGATGCCATTCCGATTCGTTCCATTTATAAAGAAATGTTTTCCCTATTTGGTGTAAGAAACATACTTTAACAACTGATTGTGTATCTACCCTCATAGTTTCAGGTAATAATTTATTAATCCCTATTGCGTATTTAGTAGTTATGAGAACGTGATCAATTAAACCCCCAGGAAATGCATTATGTAACGATGTCATAGTTGATGCTGGAGCAGTTAATAAATCTTCACCTAAATAATCTAATAATTCTTTAGTTATAATACCATAAAGTTCATTTTTTTCTAAAAAAGTTTTTTTATTTCTTAAAATTTTATCTTTTAAGTCTACTTTACTACCCACTTTCTTTAAAAGAGAATCAGGCTTTACTGTTTTTTCCATAATATAATATTTTTATTAAAGTTAGTAAAATTAATTTACAACGTCAACTATTTGGGGAATTTTTTCCTTAATTAATTTTTTATATAAATTTGATCTTTCAGTACAAACTGATAACATGTCATATTTACCATTTACCGTCTCATATAAATTCTCCCCTAACTTAGTTATCATATCAGGATTATCAACTAGTTTTTTAATATGTTTAAACCAGAACTTATGATTTTTATTTTCAGGTATTAATATACCATTACCATTTTCCACATCAAACTCCCCTCCTCGACTATAAGAATTTTTAATGTCTATTTGGTAGGGTCCAAAATCTTGTGCAATTAAGGCTTTTTTATGAAATCCTGCTTCAATAACCTTTAATTGGGATTTAACTCTATTAAATGTACTTTCTTTAAGAGGTGCTAACGACACATCAAACATATTATAATTAGTCGCATAGGATGTTATAGGTTTAGTCCATACTCTTCTATAGGGTTCGTTGTCTACATTTTCATATTCTTTATTTTCAAACTCTAAAAGGAATTTTTTATATTCCTCAGAAACAATACTATAATTATCAGTAAATATTTTTTCATATTTATACCACACACTTTCTTTGGGTGTTATTGGTCTTTGTTTTTGTTTTCCTGTTTTTTTATCTATCATAGTCATTGTACCCCTTAAATCATAACCACATAAGACGAATTGTACTTTATCTATTAATCCCGCAGCTTTAATATTCGCCACCATACCACCTAAAATTTCTAAATCTTTTAAGTGAGAAGACCCTCCAAGCCAACCAATTCTCACTCTATCACTTTTAATATTTTCATTTTGATATTGTTTTTCTTTTGGGTTTATTGCATTGGGTAAGACATGTACATTTTTATTAATTTTACTTATTTCTTCTGCAAAAATGGGTGTGGTAGTAATAATATTACGAGAAATACGTAAATTATTAGAGATTTTTTTATCTAATTCATTTTGTTTAATGATGTGCCATGCTGGGTGATTGGGTCCTGGTGACCAATGATCATCTAAATCCATCATAGTGACAATCCCTAACTCATCACATTTATTTAATATGGACTCCATTTTCTCATAATCCCCTAAAGTCCTATGGTAATGTATTAGATCATATTTTTTTAAGAAATTTTCGTTATTTAAATCTGGTTCATAATCTATGTCCACATGAAATTCTTTAGGAAAATATTCTTCTAACTTTATATGGGGAATTGTTGATCGATAATAAGATACTCCTGTTCTATCACTAGGTACTACTAATATTTTTATTTTTGACATAATTTTATATTTTTTTAAAATATACGTTATTTCCTACATAAATTAAAGTTTTTTCATAAAAAATTTGGCACTCTCAATTATTTTTTGTAATTTAGTGTTAACAAAATCAAATAACTATGACAGTATCAGAAAGTAGAGACAGATTAAGAGATAGATATATCGAGTGGTATATGATTACTCACAACCTTAAAACAGATGAGGACGCCAAATACAGTTGGTGGGATAGAGAGAAA
>Ga0098061_1000497_pt1 | contig 19080 bp, 42 predicted proteins | sample 22_taG_FD_92579 | JGI IMG/M metagenome (GOLD analysis project Ga0098061, IMG submission 92579) | Marine viral communities from the Subarctic Pacific Ocean - 22_ETSP_OMZ_AT15343 metaG | ecosystem: Environmental > Aquatic > Marine > Oceanic | place: Subarctic Pacific Ocean | collected 2015-01-20
CTCTCTCTCTCGCCTTAGCTGTCTCTCGTTAGATAGTTAAGGCTTTTTTATTGCCTGCAGACGTCTGCGGGTTGTCTTTTTAAAGGAAATGAGGTGCGATATGTCAATATCAAGATCAAGAACATTTAGACAGGATGGGTTTACTTATGTAAATCCTCGTAATGGTTATGTTTATAAGTTATTAGGTGACCATGCTCATGTAAAGGTTATACAGTTGATTAAGGCTGGGAAAATTCCCGTGGCTTATCTACAGGTCCCTATCCCCAAAGGTAATCACGAAAGTCGCGAGCTTATTGTTAATGCTTTCGAAGAAGGAGGCTAAATGTCATACTTAATAAGATTTCAGGACCAAGGGGAGAGTCAGGAGAGAACTGTTTGTTCTTGTCCTAATCTGTCTGACGCTCGCCACTTAGCTTTAGTTTTATCAGAGATAGAACCAAATGCTTGGATAAGAGTTTATAAACCGGCTCACTCAACTGGTAAGGGGCGTCTTACTCACGATGTATTTGATGGTGGAGTTCTTATAACAAATGATAGAGTACAAACTCATGTCATTATTGAAAACTTTACTATCCCCCCTCTTTCCTTAAAAGGAAAAGCCAAAATAGTTAACGAATTTATGTCGACGCCTGTTAATCTTTCGCGTAGAGGTAAGGGTCGTTGTAAAGTTGTAAAGAACAAGGTACTCACTAGACATGGAGGTAAAAAATGATATCAAAATTTTCTGATGAAATTTCAAGGGAAGTCTATAAGTCTGTCTATAATAGAGTGAAGAATGTTAAGAATCCGTGGTGGATATGTATTACTGAAGGCGTATATGTCGATGGTGAATTTACAATTGTCCCTCACTATGTTATTGGCAAAGAGTCAAACATTATTAGTGCTGTTGAAAATATGTACAGTATTGGTTTGGATATCAATATGATTATCAATAGAACACTTGGACGCGGTGAATATGAGTGGGAAAGTGTTGAAGGAGATTTGGAAGAGATCTCTTTGCACTTTTCAGTAGTACGAGTATCTAAAAAGGGTGAAGTAGTACTATGGGAACATATAAAGCCCGAAGAATCACTAAAAGAGTATATGTAAAGTGTTTTTTTGTCGTAAAAATGTGAAAATTTTTTTTCCACCTTTACCCAACTAAAATCCACCCAACTCAATAAGGTTTTCTTTAAGTCTTCTCTTGCTATTAGTATGTTAGTCCTTTTCTTTGTTAGGACTGTTGTTAAGAGGGTTTTTAAAGCAAACTTTGTATTGTTTTTTGTGTCACTTTAGTGGCATTTAGTCCCATCACAATGCTCCCTTGCCTATCTTTCTCGTGGTGGATGAAAGTGGGTAGTTGTGGGGTGTTGTGGTGGGAATTTTTTAGAAAAATAGGAGGTGTTGTATATGAGGCCGAGTATAAATGAAAATTTTGAAGAGCCTGAATCATTCGATCATTTTATTGGTGATCTAGTGTTTCAAAAATTGTTAACTGATGAAAGTCTTATAGATTATGAGCCTTTTATTATTGTTACATATGATCTAATAACAAATGGTATAGTTCCTCAGAATTTTATTACGAGCTATGAAGAGTTTGAAGAGGCTATTATTAACATGGATTTAATAGAAGCTAATGAGGATTTATTCTCTGATATAGGGACGTGGTGCTTAACTGTCCTTGAAATGTATCATGTAGGTGACACTGTTGTATGGAAAAATAAACTTCCGATGACACCTGTCGCTTAACACTGGGGGCAGTAGACCGATGTTAACTTATATAGTCGATGTCACAAGGTCTACTGTTCCCCACAATATACAACGTTCTCATAAACTTTGGAAACCCCAGTGATTCTAGACAATCGAGGCGGTAAACAAGCAAGGCATGGGAAGGTTTTTTAGGTCTCAGTTAAGGAAACTTAGCTGGGGCTTTTTTTGTTTGACTGGTAAGTTAAAATCTTGCCAGTCTTTTATTTTCGTGAGTCTTTTTAGGAGATGTGTTATGAATATGTATACATTGTATTTAATTAGGGGGCTTCCTGGTAGTGGAAAATCTACACTAGGTAGGTTAATAGCTGGTCGTCATAGTTTTGAGGCGGACGATTACTTTATGAAAGAGGGTGTCTATACATTTGATCCTTCTTTGTTGCCTCAAGCGCACGAGTCGTGTCAATTACACGTTGAAGCTTCGGTGAGAGAGATGGTTCCAGAGATTGCTGTATGTAATACTTTCTCGGAACAGTGGGAAGTCGACCCGTATCTAGAGATGTTGAAAGAGTATCATTTATATACAGTCAATATCATTGAGTGTCAAAGTGACTATGGTAGTGTGCATGGCGTTCCAGATCATACAGTTCAGGCAATGAAGGACAGATGGTGTTCTTCAATTGTTATACCTAAAGAACTTTGCCAAGAGAGGTTGTGTAAAAGGGCAACAGAAGGTGCCAGCACGACCTTTAAAGCGGATGAAGTTTCGTCTGCTCTGCATGAACGTGTTAATGAGTTGGAACCAGACAAGTATGATGGTGTTCAAGCGGATACTCATTCGAGATAATAGGTACTACTCCCCTTCAATCTATATTACAAGGAGGTATTTGATATGCTATCGTTTGAAGAAATTGCAAAGGTGATGACTGCGTCTGGTCATCCAATGTGTAAAGAAAGTGCTAGAAAAATCCACAACAAAGCTCTGGAAAAGATTAGATATATTCTAGATCTTACAGAGAATCACGAAATTCGCGATGACTTTGCTGAAGTTGTTGATAGTTCTGGTGAAACATCCACCCATTATAGAGTTGCTACAGAAGAGGGTAAAATTTATGAGCCACACTAAAGAATGTTGTATATCTGATTGGGTTTTTTTGCTTTCGTCTTATTATGAGGCGGGAAAAACTGCGAGCGAGTTAGAATTGTTAGCACGAGCTATTAGTGCTAGGTGTAGAAGGTGGAAAATGATGTTACTAGACGATGAAATTGATCTTGTAAACAAATTTGTGCCTGAAAACGAAAAAATTTCAAAGAATAATTAAAAAAGAGGTGTGTCGTGTCAATATCTGAAACTTTATCACTAATTCATCACCCTAATCCTATTCTTGGTCTAAAAGCTAAGGTTGTGGATGGTTTTGATGGAACAAATGTTGTAGATAATCCTGAAATACAGGATGTTGTACAAAAAATGATTAAGATTATGAAAAAAGAAGGAGGGGTTGGTCTTTCAGCCCCTCAGGTTGGTCTTTCTTGGAGGCTTTTTGTTACAATAAACCCGCTAGATTTAAATGGGGGCGTTGTTTGGATCAACCCGACTATTGAAACTCTTAGGGATAAAGGTTTTAAGTCAGATTTTGAGGGTTGTCTTAGTCTTCCTGGTATTCAACAGCGTGTTCGTCGAGCAAATGTTGTACGAATCAAGGGGTGTGATGAAAATGGTAAGTATAGAGAGATAGTTAGTAATAGTCCTATACTTGCAAGGATATGGCAACATGAATACGACCACTTAGACGGTGTATTGATTATCGATAAGGGTAAAAAGACTGTTAAGAGTCGTGGAAAAAAGAGAAAGAATAATAGGAGGTGACTAAATGTGGGACTATCTTGAAATAAAAAGAAGTTATACTCAAGAAGAGTACGAAGAAATAGAGTGTGAAGAAGAAAGTTCGTGGGTCGCAGTGATGTTCGTTATCATTCTTGCTCTTGCTCTTGTTTACAGAGTTATTAAGGAGCTTTTGTTGTAGAATTCAACACTCAATATTGAAAGTGCGACAAAAGTGCGACAAAAGTGCGACAAAAGTGCGAATAAATTAGACACCTCCGGAAGTCGTTGGATTCTGTCCTTCGGCTTCTTTTTTATTGTGGATAGGTAATATAAAATCGAAAGTTAAGGAGTATAGTGATGAATAAAGAACTAGAAAGCTTGAGTCTGGACGATCCATTGATTGATTCAGTAATGAATCTAATCGTGGGTTGTGTAGAACATAGCAAGATGGTAGACAATGATATTGACACTGAGGGTCATATCTATGCAAAAGGAAACCCTTTAATTAGAAAAGGTTGGGGTAATCTTTCTAGTGAAGAGTTTGACGTTGTTGTAAATAGTTTCTTTGCTTTTGCGGATGAAGCTGTTGCTCATATAGAACTTTATCGAGAAATTGTTGCACAAAATAAAGCTGATGCAGAAAATGAAAAAGCTGGAGACAATAACACTTATAGAACTGCTGGAAATACTCTAGTAAAATTAATTGATACTGAATTTAGTCATATGTTATTAGAAAATGAGGGCGCGAACTATGCAGGCTAAAAATATTTACTCGAATGACGACGTGTTGGTATTCGTATGCACGTATACAGTGATTATTTGTTTTATTTTGGTTGTTTTACTATGGTGTAAACCAATGTGGTGGGGTAATGTAGGTATTCATTACTATAAGAAACCTTTATGTAAATGTACACAGTGTGAGATAATTCATATAAGTGAATCGGATCTTTCTGGAGGTAGTCTCTCGTGGAGGTTTAAGTAATGCAAAAAATATTTTTCACATCTGATACCCACTTCGGACACGAAGCAGGTTTGGATATATTCCCTAGGGATTTTCAATCAATAGGTGAGCATGATGAGTATCTTGTTGATAGAATCAATAGTACTGTTGGAAAAAGAGATTATCTTTATCACTTAGGTGATTTTTGCTGGGGAGATACGGACAGAAAGAAGATTGTGTTTTCCCAGAAGTTGTTGGATAAAATAAGATGTAAGAATATACATCTAATAATGGGTAATCACGACCCAAGAGGAAAAGATTGTAAACCTAAAGAGGAATTTGCAAAGTTGTTTGCGTCTTGCTACTCTTATAGAGTTATTAAAATACTAAATAACCGAGTTGTTCTGTCTCACTTTCCAATAAGAAGCTGGGAGGGGATGCATAGGGGTTACTACCACTTATATGGTCATAGTCATGGCACGCTTCCAGAAAATGGAACGTTGTCATTTGATGTAGGGGTTGATTCAATAGGTTATGTACCTATATCAGCCGAAGAAGTTTGTGATAGACTTGGTTCAAGAAAAATTAAGACTGTTGATGGTCACGGTCTAGTTGAAAATGTAAAAACAAAAGGAGTTTAGGTATGAGTTCGATAGCAATTCTTATTCCGACTGAAGGTGATCCGTCTTATGTGAACATAACGGGTTACGAAGATCTCAATTATCATGTTGAGTGTAATTGTGGTACAACTGTTTCTCATCCAAGTGTAGATTGTTATGCTTGGGTTGACGATGAAGGGCTTTTGGTTGATAAAGTTTGGAACCCTAGATTATCCAGCATCATGGAGTATCCTACTCAACTCGCAGGCAACGGTGTAATATGTTGCAGTGATTCCAGTGGGGACAATGTAGATGTCAATAAGGAAGTTGTTGACATGGTAGAGAAGCTCACAGGAAAACAAATTGTAAATCTTGAGGAAAAGACTCCTCACGATTATCATGGTGAAGACGAGGGAATGAGTAGGTACGCAAGATAAAATCACTTAAAAAGTTAACCGCATAGAAAGGGGTTCTCATGACGTTAGTGAAATGCACTGAGATTGTAAAAATGCAATTGTGGACAGTAGAGATTGACAGGGGGCCGGGAAAAGAAAAAAGATATGTAAATCCATGCGCACACATAGACTTTAATGGTCTTAGTAAGTACGCTAGAGATTTTAACCGTTTGTATGGCAGTAAAGGTACTGCTAAAGTTGTAAAACACAAAGATAAGGAGTGTTAAAATGAAAATAAAACAAAAAAAGGCTGCGGAAATGATGCAAAATAGTGGGGGTCTTATTTTTGGAGCTAAGTTTTTTAAAAGATCTGATGGTTCCCTTAGAAATGGCTCCTTTAGAACTGGTGTTAAGAAGGGAATGGTAGGAAACCCACGCTATTCTCCAGGAAACTATAATCTTTTGGGTGTTTATGATATGAATAGCGGTCATAGGTCTATTCCCTTAGACAGATTGATATCTATTACAATTAAAGGCATAGTTTATTCTGTGGAAGGTGGAACTAAATGAGTATTGCAGAAAAAAAATATAGTGAGGAAGAGTTAGAAGCTTCCTCTATATTAGAACCTTTATATAAAAAGTACGAGTACCGTGGTCTGATTGCTTATGAAGAAATTTTTAAAGAGTTATCTGAAAGTAATTATGGAATTGGTCTTATTTATCACCTAAGAAAACTATTGATTGATCGTTATAGCTGGGCTATACCTAACCAGGAGGCTCTTGAAACGATAGTCAAGTGGTCTCCGCATGGTCTAGTTGAAGTTGGGGCGGGTGGAGGTTACTGGGGATACTTATTAAGGCAAAGGATGCGCCTTAAGTGTCATCTGTATGACTTGAATCCAGAGGAATCATATGGGGAAGGTAGAGATATTACTATGTGGACGAATGTTGAGAGGGGGTCTGTTGAAAAATTAGACCAGTGGGGGCGTGGTCAAACTCTTTTCTTGTGTTGGCCTTGCTATGATGATAGTTGGGCTTATGAAGCACTCTTGAAATGGCAATTAGCAACAAGTCCCGCTGTTATATATATTGGAGAAGGGCTAATGGGCTGTACTGCAGACGATCAATTCCATAATCTATTGAGTAATGTAGAGGATTGCAAGCATGGTAAAAATAAATACCATTATGTAGAAAGTGTAACTATTCCGAATTGGGTTGGCATACATGATACTCTTACTGTATATAAAAATATTAATTACGGTAATGATATAGATGTATATGAAGATTTATGGTGGGGATATGAAAAAATGTACGGGAAACTTCCTAGCTATATAAACCCGAAGGATGTTCCTAGTAAACTTCGTTACTTTAAAGTCGGGGGATAACAAAAGGAGTCAGTGATGACTGGCATAAAAGATTTAGTTGAGAAATTTGAGGAAAAATTAGATGGATACTATGTATCTGTCTATAACATTGAAAGTTGTTACGGTGGACCTGAAGAAGGTGGATGGTGGTACGATTGGTACATATATGTCGGCGCCGTATACTATGAGACAGAAGAAGAAGCCCGTAAACAATCCTCGGCTACTTATGAAAAGTTAAAAAAGGAAAACGCAGGGAGAGAGGGAGAAAGAAGGCAAGCAATAGCGAATATGCCTGAAGGAGATTCTCCTTATCTTGACACCGAGGGATATATACCTAAGGGCTGGGGGGACGGAGGAAAACTATGCGTAGTAGTTGAGCAATATCCTCCAGGTAAAAGAGTAGAGGACCAAGAGGTCCCACATTATTGTTAAAGAAAGAAGGTTAAAATGGATCATCTTAAACGAGTCTATGTGGATTGTAGCGGAGATGCCTGCCCACCGGATGGCAGATATGATACCGCTCTTAAAGCAGTCGTTGCGGTCGGATCAGGCGGCTCGGCAGAAGAAATTGCAGACCAGATGATTAAGGTTAACAGAGCCTTAGATCAACAGTCTGGGTTGGATAGAGAGTCGGCTATTCGGACCGCCCAACACTCAATCGAATTTTGGAGTACTAAGCAATGAGTGTACAAGAACATATTAAAAAAGAGATAAACCGATTTGTTGAAGAAGGCGTTGTACCTGGGTCGTTTGTTAAATCTATTATAACTAATGACTTATTTGGTGCGTGCGTTAATGATAGTTCTTTTACACGAAGAGATTTATATGATACAGTAATATATCTTCATGAAAACTCGCCTAATAAATGTCGAGGATCAAAAAGAAACTTTTGGAATTGGATAGAAGGTGGAGGTCTTGGTAGGCCATACGTAAAATCGCATACAGAAAACTTAGATAAAAACAAGAAAGGCGGTATAGATAATGGCTAAAAAAGATAATGAGAGTGTTAAGCCACGTAATTTACTCAACAAAAGGAGCATAGAATGAACTGGTATGAACAAAAATATATAGTCACTTGCGGATGCCCAGAACAGTGGGAAACTGCTGAGACTATTGAAGAAGCTAGAAGAATAGCTAAAGAGCAGTCACATCTCAACGATGAAGATGATCCTGTTGGAATACGTAAGTTCGATTTGGTAGAACTAATACAAGTTACAAAAGGAGCCTAACAATGGGCATGGATGTATATGGGAGAAATCCCAAAACTAACGAAAATAGCGTGAAGCCAAAAGATATAAATTTCCATGAGTCTACTGAAGAACAACGGGATAATTATTACGCGACTATTGAGAAGTACGAAAAAGAAAACCCAGGACAGTACTTTCGAGCGAATGTCTGGTCGTGGAGACCAATTCACGAACTTATCTGTAGGTTTTCTGATGAACACTTCACGGAAACTGGAAAAATCCTTATCGAGGAGCCAGTTCTTGTAAACATGGGCATGAATGACGGGGAAGGACCAGAAACCGACTGGCAATGTCAAGAACTTGCGAGGAGGTTCCAAGTCTGGATGGAACATAATGCTAACGGTGCCACCTTAGAGTCAGACTGTCGTGTAGAGGTAAATACTGGGAGGTTTGTTAAAGTAGAAGAAGAGCCTGATACCCCTACAGTATCTGCTTACGGTGTAGATGATGAACACCTCAAGGAATTTGTAACTTTTCTTGAAAACTGCGGTGGTTTTCAGGTACACTAAACTCGAACTCTAAATAAAGGAAAATTATATGAGTAATAGCACAGAAATGTTTGTACAAGTATCAAGTAGTGAGCCTATAGGTATAGAGGTAGGGGGTAGTTACGATAAGTATGAAGACGACCCTGCTTATGATCCTAGCTCAGGAAACTCTATGACTTGTTCGTATCGACCAGATACTATATATGAGTTGAGAGAAGTTGACATAGACTTAGGAGAAGTAAAGAATAGTCTTGAAAATTTAGGGGATAAGGATATTGAAATAACGGTATCCTACGAATACTCTAGGTATGATTATAAAAAGAGGGAGAATGTACCTAAGTCATACAGTATAACTAGTACAGTTATACCTGCAAGTAATGTAAAACTTATCGAAGGGTTTATATACGACCACGCTTTTGATATAGTTAATGATATGGTCGAGTACGAAGGAGATTAAGGATATGATTCACAAACTATGTGGCAGGTGCGGAGAGATGGAGTCGGTTGATTTCATGGTTCGCCTTGATGATAACTATTACTGCACAGAATGCGATGAAGAAATGGAAAAAGAGATGCAGAAGGAAGATGAGTCAAACAGGATCGCTTGGTTGGCTCGGCAAAAGAATGGCGACAAATGTGCCAACGGCACGGAAAGGACTGAACAATGAAATCAAGTATTTATGTGGCAAGAATCTTGCCAATTGAAGATCGTATTGAAGCACCGCGTGTTCATGTTAGAATTAAAGAGGCGAAGAAAAGTTTTGAGTTTCTTTGTAAATATGCAAGACAGGATTCTAAGTCTTATTGGAGTCGTGTTGAACTTGTTAAGCATACCTTCGCAGGTAATCCCCAAACAGCAATTGCATCGGCGATTGAAGCGGGCAGCGTAATCAGTCAAGGGCAATACATTACCCTCCACAGTCTTTGCGATGGCGTTTGGGAAGCCGAATTGTTGGATGAACTTAAATCTCAGGAGGTTGAAAATGACAAGAACTAAAACAGAACAAGTTAAATTGCATCTCTTAGTAAGCATTTTAGAAAGCGAATGGGAGGATATTAATTACGAGTTGTCAAAAATCGACAAGCTCCCTATAGAATGGAAAGATTTTAGTCGTATAGACGAGGAAAATAAAACTATCTCCTCTACCTATAAGGGCGAAGACTTTACCTTTGAGTATACGGATAAAGGAGATGGAAGATATCGAGAAAGTTATATAAGTTTTACATTCCCTGCATTCTGGGAGATTTGTCACGAGTGTAGAGGGGATGGTCGTGGTCTGATTGAGGGGCTAAGGGGAGTGGATGTAACAGAGATGTGCCAAGAAGACCCCGATTTTTATTACGCCTATGCAGGTGGAAGATATGATACACATTGTCACAAGTGTGCGGGGTCTGGTAAGCGTCTTATAACATCCGTACAAGACTCTCTTGAATACAAACTATACTCAGCAGTCGAACACTTGGAGTGGGAAATTAATCAACCATGTCCAATACAAGAAGCTGAAATGAGAGCCGAGATGGGATACCAGTATTAATCATGAGTGAATTAGAATTAAAACAAGAAGAACAAGTGATCTACGATGAGATTCATTCTGAAAAAGAAGAATCTTGTAAAAATAAGTCAAATCCTAAGAGGACACCCCTATATAGACATAGGGTTTCAGTGACTGATATACAACAAGTAAATGACTATGATTCATATAACCTAGATGTATTGATTAAATCAATTCAATCTTCTAAGGAATAGAAGAAACGTTAGAGTTTTTGAATAACTGATTCTTGATTAACACTCCCCTTAGTAAGGGTATAGGATTGAATCTGTAACCATTTGAAGAAAGTTGAATATTTTTTTCAAAACAATAAGAAAGAGGCCTTAAATGAACTGGAATTACTCAAATACCAAGAAAAAACTCACGAAAAAAAGAAGTCCCTATTATTCGATCTATGAAGATAGGTACAGCATGGGGAATTATACAGAGAGAATGAAAAAAGAGAAGAGAATAGGTAAAATCGCATGGATTACAGGCTATATTGTCATAACGTTATTGACAAGTGTATTTGTCTGTTGTTTAGTTTGGCTAGTCTAATATCAAGGAGATAATAATGAAGACTAATGTTAAGATTCCCGTTAAGAATGTAAGAGATGTTAAGATTGTTAGAGAAACACTTAAACATGTCATGTCTGCTACCGAATCAAAGTATTCCACACGAGTTCGTCAGAACTCTAGGGATGGTCGGTATCTAAGCGTAAATATTGCGACCGCCTAAGACTTTTTGTCAGGCATCGCAATGAACCCCTTCATTTAACTGAGGGGGTTTTTTAATTAAACAAGGAGATAAAAATGAGTGTAATACTCGACGACGTACCTAAAAAACCACGAATAAAGACAAGGGTTTGTTTTATTAGCAACAGTATGATAAAACATATTCCTGACCTGGACATTATAAAAAGATGTAATACGTATGAACTACCACCAAACTGTTACGTTTTAAAAATGGAAAACATAACGAGTCAACAGTGGAGAGCTTTCCAGGTAAGAAAAACATACAGCGGTACAGGCGACTATGTCAGCACAACGGCTTGTGCCACAGTTAATCTAAACAAGGGTGGAAAGGTTTACTTTAACACCTCAACGTTTGACGGAGGAAGGGATGAGATGATAGAGTTTGCAGAAGTGATACAGTATGCGTCTGATTTGCTTGAATTCATGGATGATAGCTCAGATAAACATGATAACAACAGTGTATAATATAGAAAGGAGTTTTTGTTTTGAAAACATCAATGAAACCCGCTAAGGTTGAGAGGTTAGGCAACTTTGCAGAATCTCAATTTGGAATTAGCAATAGTGAGGACTTAGTTTATATCTTTGATATCCTCAGAAACAAACTATATTCCGATAAAATAACGGCGGTTATCAGAGAGTATTCAACTAATGCTATGGACTCACACGTTGAGTCAGGAAAGCCTGACCTTCCTATAGAAATAACCCTTCCTACTGCTTTCTCTCCTGAATTTAAGGTGAGAGACTTTGGACAAGGGTTATCTGAGGAAGATATACGAAACGTTTATTGCATGTATGGCAGATCCACCAAGAGGAACAGTAATAATTATACTGGTCAACTTGGTCTTGGAAGCAAGAGTGGATTTGCTTATGGTGAAAACTTTTTGGTAACTTCTTACCATAATGGATTAAAAATAACATACAATGCCTATATCGATGAAACAAGGATTGGATCTTTAGCAAAGATGTCTCAGGAGACAGCGGGTCCATCCGAAACAGGAATCGAAATATGCATTCCGGTAGAAAGAGGTGACTATCATAGGTTCGAAAGCAAAGCATTGGAGACGCTAAAGTATTTTAAAGTTCTCCCAAAAATGATTGACCGTAAGGATTTCTTTGAGAATTCTGAAAGAGATATTGCTTTTGAAGCTAAGACTTGGAGAATGACAGACTCAGACAATAGCTATTCATACAGGGGGGAAAAAAGCGTTGCGATAATGGGTAATATTGGTTACCCAATAGCATATCACAGTAATGAGTTTTCTGAAGAGATTTCAGATATTCTCGCTATGGGCCTAGAGATAGACTTTGATATTGGTACTCTAAATATTGGAGCTAATAGAGAATCGTTAGAGTATGATAAATATACTCAGGCTAACATTACTAAAAAATGCGAGTCTATCTCTGCCGAATTTCTCGCTATTGTTAATGCGAAACTTGACCAGTGCAAGACTGCTATAGAAGCAAGGAGAATAGTAAATTCTACTTTTAATAATAGACGAGCGCAAAAAATCTTTGGTAAGAAACCTATTATATGGAACGGAATAAACGTTTCAGAGAAGCATATCGGAAATCAAGGGTTTCCTAACATAGGTTTCACAAGAGTTTATCTTCGTGGCGATAACATGAAAAGGGAAATCACCGATTCAATTTATATCGACAAGGATGATGCGTACTTCTTAAAAGATACTTCGGACGGGTGGGTAATAAGATCTAAAGCTTACTTAAAAAACAACCCTCTCGTAAATAACCTCTACATTATAGATGACAACAGAAAGGTTGAACTCTCGCACGTCGCCACAAGCTCCACAAGTCCATTAATGACAGCCCCTAAAATTGGCACTATAGAACAATGGATGAAACTTACTGGGTTTACCAACACTGACATAATAAAATTATCAACCGTCGACAAACCACCTCCGATAAGGAAAACCTCTAACGGAAAAGCCAGGGCTAAAGATGTTGCCAAAGCCTTTACTTTGAGCAAAAGTACATCTCACTGGGGTACACAAGGAGAAAACTGGGAAGAAACCTCAATTGATAAAACGGGCAAGGGTATATACGTTGGTCTATATAGGTTTGAAATCTCAAAAGGTGGTGGTAATATATGTAGAGCCAGAAGTCTTTCTGAGACCATTAAATTGTTAAAAACTCTAGGTTTTGATTATGAAAAGAATCCTGTCTATGGAATTAAAGAATCAGAGATACCAAAACTTGGTGACGGGTGGATTACTCTTAACGATTATGTATTAAATCAATTCAAGAAGTCAAAGAAACTAAAGAAGGCCTTACAAAGTGTCTATATAGACAAGAACATTACTCGTGCCATGAGTCGGTGCGATTACTACGAGGTCTTAAAGGATCTATTCCATCAAGATAATATAAGAGAAAAACTTAAAGACACTCTATGTTGTGAGTTAATGGAATATGCCAAAGATACTATAACTAAAAAGGACAAAGATAAGCTTCAAGATATCATAGAAATATCAAAAAAATTCTCTTTAGGTGACGCCATTGATGCGAAATCAGCAGAAGAAAAAGTAAAATCTCTCATAAAGGATATTGATGTTAGGTATCCATTACTAAGATTCATAGATCACTATGGAGCAAAGTATTGCTATGATAAAGATGAAAGAAAAAGGAAAAAGGAGACATTCAGAAATGCCGTAATGACCTATATCGTGTTAGTAGATAAAGAAAACAGTGAAAATAAAGGAGAATAATAATGCAAAAATCACCTGCTATTATTCAAACACAAAACTCTATTACAGTTTTGTTTGACAAACCAGTGACTGTCAATCGCAGTCATCCCAACTTCCTCAGTATCCGAAAATCCATCCAAGAAAACGAATGGGAAATGCTAAAGGAACTAGTTGACATTGAGTCTTCTGTTAAGATTTACAGCGAAGGCCTCTGCAAAATCGAAGGAAGTAAAATCCTCTACAATGGAGAAGAGGTTCACAATACTATTGTTGACAGAATCTTCCAATTTATGAACGAGGGCATGCCATGGGAACCCCTTCTTAAGTTTCTTAATAACTTAATGGACAACCCGTCTTACAGAGCAAGAAAAGAACTCTATAACTTTTTAGAAAATGAAAGCTTGCCCGTTACTGAAGACGGACACTTCCTTGCATACAAAGCAGTCAACTCAAACTTCAAAGACATCTGGTCTGGTAACTTCGACAATAGTGTAGGCAACACTGTCGAAATGCCACGTCCAAATGTTGATGATGATTGTAGTATGGGCTGCTCTGCAGGGCTACATGCAGGAAGCCTTGACTATGTGAATATGTATGGTGGATCTAGTAGCGTCAAAGTGATTGTTAAAATCAACCCCAGAGACGTTGTTAGTGTGCCAACAGAAGACGCTAGAAAACTAAGATGCTGTCGTTATGAAGTAATCTCTAGGTTCGAATCAGAACTTCAAGACTCTTGCTACAACGACTCTGCAGAATCTGTATCAAAACCATCAGACTCAGGTCTTCATCGATACGATGAGAGATTTGAAGACGACTGGGACTGGATAAACTAACCAGTATAATATTAATAGTTATTATTGTACGAGAGGGGTCAGCGTGGCCCCTCTCTTTTTACAGGGTTATTTCTACACAAGGAGAAAACAATGACCCAATTTACAGGTGTTGGTGAATGTCACCAACTAGACATGACTCGTGGTCAAGCGAGTATGATGTCAACCAAAGGAATCGTTCCCTGGCACGGTCTAGGTACCGTGTTGGATGAAGACGCCGTTGATTCAGCTACTGCAATCGAAGCAGCAGGACTCAATTGGTCTCTTTATAAGAACGAATTATCAACCATTGACGCAGATGGTAACGTTATTGAAGTGCCAAACAAATATGCTGTCGTCCGTGGTGACACAAGTAACGTCCTTGGCGTTGTCGGAAAGAACTACAAGGTATTCGAAAACGAAGAGGCCTTTAGATTCTTTGACGATGTTATTGGCGAAAAGCTTGCTGTTTACGAAACTGCTGGAGCATTGAAGGATGGAAGGATCGTTTGGATTCTTGCCTCTCTTCCTAATGAAATTAGAATAGGAAACACGGACGATATTTCTACTCCGTATATCCTTATGACCACGTCTCACGATGGAAGTAAGGCTGTCACAATGTTACCAACAGTGGTTCGTGTTGTTTGTAACAACACTTACACGATAGCAATTAGTCAGTTCTCTGTACTGTCTGGAATAAGAATCCGACACACAAAGAATATGGCTGCCAATCAGTCTATTGCCAAGGCTCGACTAGGGATTATCAATAAGCAAGTTGATACCTATAACGAACAGGCTAATATTCTGGCGTCTAATCAGATTTCCTCATTGGAACTTGCTGGCTATGTCGCTCAACTGTTTCCGGATAATCCAGAAGCCAAGAACAACACTAGAACCGAGAACATGAGGGATTCTATTATAGAAAACTTCGAGGCGAGTGAAATCACATCAACAGATGGAACTTGGTGGAAGGCTCTGAACGCAGTAACAGAATTCATTGACCATTCTAGAAGCACAAAAGGGGTTGACAGTAAATCTCGACAGGAAAACAGAATGCAAAGCGTATTAATGGGTTCCGGTGCAACCATTAAGAGAACAGCAATGGAGACAGCTTTGGAATTAGTATGAATGAAAAAATTTCTAATCTTATTAATGAGAAAGTTCTCGTCAAACAGAGTGATAGCCCTGGCTACTGGTCAATTTATGACCTTGACAATCGTCAGGCTTACGTTGGAAAACTAAAAAGCTTTGTGCTTATAAACCCCACCTTTAATATAAGGAGAGTGTCTATGATAGGTCTTTTAAAAAGGGGACCAAAGAAGCAAAAGTTTCACAACGAGGTTAATCATAAGAGTGGTTTTACTATTGGTTCTTCGCATACGTCTGTAGAAACTTCTAGTTACGCCGAGTTTAGAGGCGGAAGGATCTTTGTATGAAGTCAGCATTGATAAAACCGCTACAAAACTGCGAAGAAACTGCGAAAGAAACTCTGCAGGATTGTTTGGAAGTAGTTAGCCTGACAGTCTTAGGTAAGCCTGATAGTACTGATATTGAAGAATATAAAGGGGGTCTGGAAGCAGACCTCCTTCTTTTCAAGACTATAAAAAAAGCAGACTTAGTTACAGGTGGCTTTAGTAAGCCGTCTAAGATGCCGGGATATTCATATAGTATTCCTGCTAGTAAATGTAAGACCGGAGAAAAACTTAAACGCGTAGAAGGCAGCGTTTGCTTTGGTTGTTATGCTGCTGATGACTGGGACTGGAATAAACAAACCGGAAGGTATAATAATTACGCATGGAGTAATGTAAAGAACGCCATGCAAAGAAGGTTTGATGCCCTGCTAAACCCTATGTGGGTTCCCGCAATGACTGCTACAATTCTAAAAAGAAAATGCGAGCATTTTAGATGGCATGATTCTGGCGACATACAATCAGTCGAACATCTTGAAAACATTGCTAAAGTATGTAGGGCAACCCCCGATACCAAGCATTGGATTCCTACTAGAGAATATAATATAGTTAGGCGATGGCGTAACTCTTACGATCAGCCGGACAATCTATGCATTAGGGCTTCTGCTCACATGATAGGATCGTTAACCCCAAAAGACATGAGTCCTTCATCTATAGTGGTGAAGGGAGACATGCCCGATGGAGTTTTCATATGTGAAGCATATAAAAGAGATGCCAAGTGCGGGGATTGCAGGGCCTGCTGGAGTAACGCCGTAGATACGATTGCTTACCCATACCATTAAAGAAAGGAGAAACAATACCATGAACAGGAAAATACAGTTTGAAAAAATTACACCCCAATCATTCAGGGTGGTAAAAGTTATGAATACAACACAACATTTACCCAATGAAATAATTGGAATCAAAGACGTTACTAGACTCTCTAACAGTAGAAAGTTTGATGTCACTATTCTACCTAAAAAGAGAATGTAACTAAGGAGAATTTTTATGAAAAAGTTTTGTATTAAACTAATAGAAAAAGCAGAGTACACAAAAAGTTTCGAAGTTCAGGTTCCAGATACCTGGACGACCGAAGCAACCGTTAGAGACCAATTAAATCCTACCAATCTTGATATGTACCAAGAGCAATTGCCTGATGAAGTTACGATACTTTATGAAGGTGACGAGTGGGATAGTGACTGGGACATAATGGGCAGGGGACATCTTGTACTAGGAGAAATCAAGGAGTCTTAATATGAAGGTTTTTGTTTACTTCAATCTACATAAGAAATGCTGGTCTGTTATGGACTGGAAAAGTAAATTGGTCGTAGATCACTGTGACGAAATCTCTCTAGACAATCCTGTCTTTAAGGTTTCTCAAGCTGGTCGTGAAAGGGTTAGGAAAGAGAAAAGAAAAAACGTTCACGCTGGGGTCTTAGGATGCCGAACCCTAAGTCCGGACTCACATTCTAATTTAACAAGAAGGGTTACTTACAATCCCTATACACACGATACGTTTGTAGTTGAAGAAGAACAGACAGCGGTAAAGGATTCATGTAGCGTTTACATGAACAAAGGAAAAGTTTTTATTTAGGAGACAGTTATGACACCAGAAATGTTATTTGATATTCAGTTTGCCCTTAAGGCTCTGAGTAATAATAGTTTCTATCAAGGGTTTGACAGGACCAGTTCTGAGAGTATTCACACAACCGATGAGGAAACAAAACAAATTAAGGATGAGCTTTCAAGATGCATATACTTAATGTGTGAAAATTTCCATGGCGACAAGTTTAGGTTTGACGAAAGATACTCATGGGGAGAAGTAGAACATCTTAATATGCTTAAGGACAGGCACGTAGCCCTACAGACAGCACTTAAAAAAGTAGATTCCCACTACAAGGGAGCCTATAAAGGATTATAACTAATGGATAAAGTAACAGCCAACCACATAGCAGTAGAGGTCGCCCGTTTTGAATTATGTATTCAACATGAGGACGGCGAGTGGTACACAGACAACGATGGTAATGAAGTCTTTGCGGGTACATACTACGAAGAAGATAAAGTAAGGATAGAAAGAATCGCAGAGTATATTCTTAAAACTTTTAACGATACAGATTGGGAGGAGATATCCAACAATGAAAAAATATTATGAACAATTGATTGGTGCAACGATAACAAGATATGAAGAGGTAGAAGATGAGTACACCCTTGATCATTTTCCCTGTTACGACATGACATTAAAAGACGGTACTAAAATTAGAGTTGAAGTAAGTTGTGATGAAGAAGGCAACGGCGGAGGTTTCTTATTCATTGGACCAGAAACATCAAGTAAATATATAACGGAGAATATAGATGCCCAAGATAATGGTATTGGCTGATGGTACAACATGGACTTCGTTAGAAGGTTGCATGGAGATAACCCTGAGCGATGAAGCACTAACAGAACTATGCGAAGCAGATGGATTTTCTTCTGAGGTACCTACCATAGAACAGAAAACCCTTAGTGAACGAGACACAGACTGGGAAGATGTTGCTCGCATGTTCTATAATGCATGTGGTGGTAAAGATAATAACCCACCTGCTGATGCTGACTGGTTAGATGACTTACTTCAATACTGGTCTGGACACTTTCATATAGAGGAGGATGAAGATGAATGATAATTAACGTTAAGGGTGGTAAAAAATTTGAAAGAAACATTGCAGAAAAAACGGTGTCATGGTGTGTCCAAAAACTTGGACTGTCTAGAATAAGGACACTAGAAATATATGTTTTAATAGAGCCTGTGCCAGACGATTGTTATGGATACTGTGAAAAGATAAAGGGAAGTAATAGGTCTTTCAAGATAGCTCTTACAAATAAACAAAACTTAAGATACTTTGTAATGACGCTGGTGCATGAAATGATTCATGTAAAACAGGAGGCGAGAGGGGTTTGGCTTGGAGACGGAGAGGAAGAAGCGTGGAGCCTGCAAGAAGAATTAACAGATGAAATTTGGAAGGAAAATATATTATGAGTGAACACATAATGACTAAAAAAGATTTCGTAGAACTTATAGACGCATGGGAAGAGCTAGATGAGAGATGCCCTAAATGTGGGTGTAGCGAGTCGGGATGGGAGTATCATGATTGTTATGGTACGAGTTACGAAACGAAACGCTCACAGAATAGGAGAGCAAAACATGACACTAGAACAATGCGACAACAACCTTAAATATAACCCCAACATAAAAACTACCTGTAAAAAGTGCGGAAGCGACAATATACATGAGCGTATAGGGGGGTGGCGGGGGCTGAA
>Ga0098061_1000499_pt1 | contig 19078 bp, 23 predicted proteins | sample 22_taG_FD_92579 | JGI IMG/M metagenome (GOLD analysis project Ga0098061, IMG submission 92579) | Marine viral communities from the Subarctic Pacific Ocean - 22_ETSP_OMZ_AT15343 metaG | ecosystem: Environmental > Aquatic > Marine > Oceanic | place: Subarctic Pacific Ocean | collected 2015-01-20
ATCGGCGTATGTCGAAAATACTGACGTAAATTTTCCGCCGTTTTCTTTGAGGAATTCGTCCATACCTTCATACCACGACTTGATCGCTCCACCTTGTGTGACGACCGCTAGCTTTGAGTTTCCACCATCAGTTGCCCAATATTTATCACCTTTAAAAAAATAAGTTCGCCACAACTCCTTCGTTGATTCCCATCTAGTGCCGGCAGAATCAAAATAACCAGCGAGGCCCGGGTAAATCTTGCCAATTGTTTTCTCTTTTTCAACTAAGCCAATTCTTGCAAGATCGGCGGTGTTATATTGAGGCTTACTCTCGTTGTTGGCAATAAGTGGCCCATTTGCTTGTATATTCTTAAACCGATTCTTTTCTTCATGATCCCCAAGCCATTCTTTGTTCGCCGGTAAATATGCAAAATTACGAAATGCTTTTTCACTTCCGCCGCTGGCCGCGCTCGTCATAGTTCCGCCGCCGCCATAACCATAATCAGATAAGCTCCAAAGTTTATCACCTTTCATAAGAATTGTTGAAAATTGAGGAACGCCCGGCATTATACCTCTATAAATTGTTGCACCTTTTGCAGTCGCGCTGGTGCCCTCTGCCGATTCAAAACTACCATCATCTAAGATCATTGGGACACAAGATTCAACAAAATCATCAACCGCTTGTAGGCCGGTAATCTTGTCGGCGGCCGGCATGCCAAACTTGCTAAATGTATCAAACTCCTTCATTTTTTCAGCATAATTAACAGAAAAAACTTTATTTTCGGCGCCGAGTTCACGAAAGAAATTTAATTTCGCCTTTTCAAACAAAACATCAGTCTGTGTCTTAATGCCCTTGATAATTTGTTCATCTGCTCCACTAGCCGACAATATTGTTCCTACGGGAACTTTTGGCATGCCAATATCTGGATTTAACAGATCACACAAAGCTTTTGAAATTTCAATAAATGTATCTTTTGTTATTTCATCAACCGTCGTGCAGGCGTCTGGGAAGCACACATCTTCTTTAGACTCTGCTATCATTTCAATGACATCGGTATATTTACCAATAAAGGTAAAAAATCTCAAAATTATTGATTCACAGTTACCCTCTTCACAAGCCTTGTCATTGATGGGTTCCGCCCAGAGGCTCTCAAATTCTTTTCTTGAAGCAATCTCGACCAATGTCGCCAAAGTATAACAATCGGCTTCGCCCATTAAAAGATAAACTATATGTCTTTGCTTAATCGAATCTTCGTCGTAAACCGCAGTTAAAAAATTTCTAATATTTTGCACTTCAGCATTTGCAAGAATCAGCGGAATTTGTGAGTCAAAATTTTCTATTACCTGAGTGGCATGTAAAGCTTCATCTGAAATAAAAGAATTTATATCTGTTTTTTTAAGCTCGGGCATCAAATTTTTGGGATTTTGTTTTGTGGGATCGACCAAACCATCCCATTGTTCTACTCCTTCAACAGCTTCATTCGCAAATTTTATTATCGCAACCGTGCACCATTTTAGCAGAGGAGTTAAAAGACAACATATCTCCCAACATATTGCATCATATAAAATATTTTTTAATATTTGCAGCCAGCCGGGCACTTTTATGTTTGGAATTCTAGGAATTCTAGGAATTTCGGGTATAGGAGGAAATTCAAAATCTGTGCCTTGTCTTAAAGACTTAGTTATTAGTTCTCTGCCACAGGGCACCTCTTCCCAGTCAGCGCTTGTCATTGGATCTTGGCCCTCTGCCATGTCTTCTAAAAGATTACCAGCGGTTGATGCAATAATTTTTGAAATATAAAAGAGCCATGGTACAGAGTTGAAAAAATTCTCAAAATATGGCGTCGTGCATGCAAATATATTTTTTTCTGTTGATACAGCATCCAAAAGTGCAAAAATATTGCCCTCTGTCGCCTCTTTCATGGCCTCGGCCAAATCCATTTTGCATTGATGGTTCGAGCGCTGTATTGCCCTACACCTGCCGTCGCCGTGAATTGCATCTACGGGATTCCAACCATTGCAACCAAAAGGATTAATTGAGCAAACCCCGACTTCTTTCAAAAATTTATAAAATTCTTTTTTAGAAAAATGCTCGTCTTCAAAAAAATCTTTTCCAAAAACCTCGTCTTTTTCTTCTCCGATTGTAGTTTTACACCCCAACTCTTCGCCGGCAGCATTCAAGTTGTCGATCATATTATTATAAATGCCGAGCGCTTGATTCCCCACCCCGAATGCCACGGCAGCATAAGAACCAGCAGTATTAACAGTGTCAATGTATTTATCAGTTGCTTCTATTTTCTTATTTATGTTTTTTCTTTTGGCTTCCCAACCATCTTTCTCAATTGCTTTCTCAATCTCCTCACGGCTTTTAACCGTAGGAGTTCTCTTTTGAGCATCTTTCAATACTTTATTTTCGGGACACTTTTTCTTTGCCATTTTTTTCTCTAATTTGTTTTGTTCCAAGCGCTAGTAATGCTGCCAACTGAAACTGGAGACATATTGAATTCATCGATTGTCATGTTAATATAATTTGTAATTGAAGAAAGCGTATCATAAAGATGGAGTGGGATGCGAAGACCCACGGTTAAAAGCGCTTCGATCGACGGAGTTGTTGGTCCGACTAGTGGCGCAATATGCGTATGTACTGCCAGCATGCTTTCAAGAGAAAGTAGGCCAGTTTTAATTCGAAAAATTAGATCTTGCATGTCTCTTTGGCGCTGCATGATGTCTTGTAAAGTGCGCTCTAAATTGTGGCCTTTAACCAAAGGCTGCAGACTATAGGGAGAATCATCATGTGCATACTCAAGCTTATTTCCATAAATAAGATTAACTCCTAAAAACTCACGGTTGGGGGTGCCAGCCGACATAGTTTTACCCACGCCGCCGGCATAAAGATTAATGCCGCCGTTTCTTGCAACCACTTGAACTGTATCTGCGAGAGTGGTAACATGAGACTTAACTGCGTCCGCATGTATTTTTTCTGATACCTCCTCCATGTTGCCGATTGTTGCCAATGCCGGCATAGCTAAAATTGCTTCATCCCCAAAGAAAAGTTGAGGATCGCCCTTCTGAACCACATAAATGCCGGCTGCGTCATGAAGCGGCGTCAGTTCTTCTATTTCGTCTCCATCATTTAAATTGTGACCGCCGACGCCGGCAATAATAGAAACTCTTGAAGCAAAATCGCCGCCGTCGCTTGCATATTCGGGATTGTTATCCAGAACAATGGCGGCTGCATTGTCTGCGCCCTGTATTACAACCCTGTCGCCTCTTGGTGGAAACACGGGCTGCACTCTGGTTCCTCTTTCACCGGCGACCCCGCCGCCCACTTCGTCGCGAGTTTTATTCTCTTTGGCACGCTCGACTTCGGCCTGCTTTGGGCCACAGAGGCGCTCAATGTTGTATCTTCTTATTCGGCTTGGCATTTCTCGCCTCCGGGTAAGACTTTTTTAGCAGCAAAAGCAAGTAATCCGCCGGCTCTCTTTTTCTTGGTTCTTACATCTGCCTCAAACATAACTGGCTTTTCTTTTGGAAACTTTTTAAAAAACGGCTCTGTAAAATTATTATTATCTTTAAAACCAATTATAATTATTTCATTTAATTTTGCAGCGCGTTCGCCCTTTTTTCCGGTCTTACTAATATCCACCCTCAAAAGTGGATGATAATAGTCGGGCGGATAACAATTTTTTAGATTTCTAATTGGCACAAAAAAAGATGGCACTTCTACATATGCGATTATTGTATCTTTAGCATCTTTTATTACACCGCCTTCGTGCATTCTTTCTCTGTCATCTTCAGTGCTGTGAAAAGGATCTGTATTTGCAGTATGCCCATCTTTAAAATTAACCATCCGCCTGACGACTGCCGAATATTCATTAGGAGTAGATTTTTTACCCCCAAGATATTCATTTATCATATACTGTAATACAGTATCTTTTTTTAATCTATGAACTTCTCCCCTTTGCTTTAATTTTGCATCATCGAGATTTTTATAGGGATTATATTCATCTAGAGTCTTTTCTTTTGCCATTAATGTGCCTCTTTGATAAGCTCAAAAATATTTTCTTTTTCATCGCTGCTTAAAGAAACATCCAATTCTTTTTCTTTGTCTTTTTGAAGCATCGCAATTAATTTAACAATTTGCTCATTAGATCTCTGTAAAGTTTCTACATACTTTGCAGCAACTACACCAGAACGAGCATGCGTTGTTTCGCCAGCCGCAAGCTCGTTCTTGAGTTCTATCAGCAAACTCTCTGTTTCTATTCTATCTTTTCTTATATTTGAAATTGCTTCGTTAAATAATTTATTTTTATCCATAAGAAGTTCCTCGCCCTATAATTAGATTTTAGAAAAAATTATACTTCGCCGAGGTTCCAATCTTTTTTGAATGCCCGATACCTTTCTTTAAATTTTTTAAGACAATTTGCAATTTGTTTGGTGGTTAAGCCTGTTATTTCTCGCAGATAAAGATAAATTGCTTTTTTATTAAGAATCTCCACTTCTTTGGGATCTTTTAACAGTTCTTTAATTGCTCTTATGACTCTAACTTCATTTGAATTTGGGTTCTTTTCTACCTCATCCCACTCCCAATCATTAAGTTCTTTTAATAAGAAGCTCCAAAATTCAGCCTTTTCTCTTCGGTTTTCATATTCATGAGAATGAGAAATATGTTTTTGTTCAAGCGTCTTGGCGACATCATCTAAACTAACTTCTCGCGCACGTTTTTTTTGGGTCGTTTTAACTTTGTGAATAAACCAATTTTTTGTTATTACACTAAAATAAGAAAAGGCCTTTGAGCCTTTACTTGGATCATATTTACCTAATATAGTTGTTAGCCAAATTTTGCAATCTTCTCGCAAAGAATCAACATTGGGAAGAGTTGTAAATTTGTATGTATATGTTATTTTATCGACCATCTCGCTAAAAGCTGGCTGAATAAACTCAATATATAGTTGTGTCTTTTCCTTGTTTGAATTAGATTCAACATATTTTATTATTGCACTTTCATGCACTTTTGTAAAATAATGATTTTTTGTTCTTTTACGAGATCGCCGGCGTTTTTCTTTTTTCATTCACAGCAGCCTCCCTTTCATAAGCATCGCGGAAGTTGCCCAAATCTGTTATGACCTCTGTTGAGTGCTCTGATAAGCTAGCCAAGATTTCATCTCCATAATATGTCTCCATACTATTAATCTTTGCTAAATGTTCTTGAAAAGCAGTCAAAGACAACAACAGTGTTTCAACGCTTTCCGAGAAGAATAAAAGGCGCCTCACAAGAAAAACATTGGCCCAGATCGATACTCCTAAAAAAAATATTAAAAAAATCATTCCTGTTATAGAAATTATTTCCATTATGGTTTGTATTCCTCCTTTCCCGCCTCTTGGCGGTCTTTTTTCAATTCAGATTTAGCGCTCTCAATATATTCATTAACAACTGTACCAACTTTTTGTTTCTCTGCTTGTTTCTTTGTGCGAGGGGCCGTTAGCTGCGGGATTCTATTTAAATCGCCCTCAACGCCACACACCTGACACGTTCGTAAAACGTCTTTTATCATGTGAAAAATCAGAAACTCAGCCCGACAAGCGTTGCAGCAGTATACATAGCGCGGCATTATTCTTCTTCATCAGCATAACCAAATTTAACAACTGGTGGATTTTTTACCCACAGGCCATCTTCAGCCGGTATAAACTCAAAATTCTTGAGAAGCTCTGTAATATCACTTTGTTCCAGCAAAGATTTCTGAAGCGCCATCATCAAAGCCCCTAGGGCCTGATCGCTTAATTTCATTGTTTTAAGTTGTATGTCGGACTCTTCGCCCAGATTTATTGTTTTAAAATCCACTTTATTTCTCCTTTAAGTTCGCAAAACACTCATTAATTCCTTTTTTGATAGAAACTTTTGTTTTCCAGCCCAGCTTCCTAAGAGGGGCAGTTCTTGCCTTTGTCAACATGACATCTCCTTTTCTTTCTTCTATATGTTTAAACTCAACATTCGGAAAATGCTTTTGCACGATTTCTTTTACTTCGTTAAGCGAAATATTTCTACCTGTTCCAACATCAAAATTTTGACCATCAAAGCGCGCTTTGTGTCCCATTGCAAATATATTTGCTGAAACAGCATCTGAAACATGTAGCATATCTCGACGCTGCTTACCATCACCAGTTATAAATGGGGTTTTAGATTCTCGTATATAATGCATCCAATTTGCAATTGCTGTTGCATATGGGCCGTCAACTTCTTGATCCTTCGAATATACATTAAAGTATCTCAAAGAAACCGTATCTAGCCCATAAAGTTTAGAATATAACTTACACTCTAACTCAGACACTAATTTTTGAAAACCATATGGGCTTGTTGGACCTTCGCCATCACCTACGACAGAAGATGAGCCAGAATAAATGACTCTCTTTGCGCCAACTTTGCGCGCAAAATTAAGAACATTTGTAGTGGCTAAAACATTATTTTTAGTTGTTTCAACCGGCTTTTCTACACTATATGCAACTCTTGGAATACACGCTAAGTGAAAAATATATTCTGGTTTAAAATTATAATATAGTGGATGAAACGCAACCCCGCTCAGGCCGCCGTTTAAATCACTGTTAATGTCATGGCCTTCTTTTAGATCAATTCCAATTGTATCATAGCCCGATGACTTTAGCTTATCAAAAAGGCGAGAGCCTATATATCCTTTGTGGCCGGTTACGAGACAACGCGGCTTATTTGGATCTGCATATTTTTGGTTTCTCATTGCAGCGCGGCCGGCGCCTTGCTTCTTTTGTTCATCTATATTTTCCATGTTTTGTATTCTGGTTCCTTTGTCTTGTTGCTATTATGCATTCTATAACGATAAAAAGGAAATTTTAAGTGATGAACCTTATAATAATTATCCAATCGCTTTCTAAGCTCTTCTTCTTCGCGATGTCTCATCTTGGGATTATAACCGCCAAGCTCTAAAAGCAAATCTCTTCTATACATAATACCACAAGATATGTTATCTTTTTCAGCATATTTTCTTTCAATAATATTTTCATGCGCGCCTACCAATTCATAATCACAAGATACACAAAAAGCATCATGATTTGCTTCTAAATAATGTTTCATTATATAACACATATCGGCACTCACAAAATCATCTGCATCAACGCGGATAACAAATTGTGAACGAGCAGCTTTAATTCCTATATTTGCCGCGGTGGCCACGCCAAGATTTTTTTCATTTTGAATAATTTTTATATCATCTTTAAAAGTTGATAAAACATCTAAAGAATTATCTGTGCTACAATCGTCTACAACAATAATTTCAACATCCGTATGCTTTTGTGCCAAGCAGCTTCGAACACATCGAGCCAGATATTTTCCATAATTATAATTTGTTATTATTATTGAGACATCTGGACTACGCATAATTATCCTCATACCATAACGCGAACATTAATATCGCAAATTTCAAATATTTGTTAGGCAAGGTGGATAAGTCATATTCCTTATTGAATATTCCACTGTCAAAAACTTTGTACGCTTTAATTTGCTCAAACAACTTATCCACCCACTCTCCAGTGTTTAACATAAAACCAATCTTTGAGCGATGTACAAAATCACTAGAAAAATATTTTTCCAATATGTCCTTAATTGCCTTCTTTCTTATTTTACCATATAAAATATCATCACTTAAACTATTAGCGTATTCTACAACACGATGATCTAAGAAAGGAACCCTGACCTCAAGAGAATTTGCCATGCTAGTTCTATCCACTTTTTGTAAAATATCGCCTTCTAAAAAAATACGGATATCCAACAATCTCATCATCTCCATTCTGTTTTTGGGTGTATATGGCAACAGAGACAATAAATATCCAAAAGAGTCTTTCCTGTATTTATCCATCAAAAAACTGTTGTGTGGGTTTCTAAAGAAGGAGGCTGGAACTCCGGAGCCGACACTATTATATTTGTTGTATCCGCAAAATAATTCATCCGAACCATCACCGCCAAGTGCAACCGTAACGTTCTTTGCTATTTCTCTTGAAATAAGATATGTCGGCACCACCGAAGAGTCGGCGAATGGTTGCCCAAAGTTCTTGCTAATCTTTTTAAGAAAGCTTAATTTTATGTCTGTATATTCGACAGGTAAGTTTGTGTGTTTAGTTTGACAATCTTTTGCCACCTTCAACGCGTATTCCTTTTCGTCTAGTTCTTTATCGCTTATTTGCGCCGCGAACGTCTTTGTTCCGCTCTCTAGTAGTGACATGTGCTTGACGATCAAAGAAGAGTCTACACCGCCCGACAGGTACGCGCCATAGGGCACATCGCTGCGCATCCTCAGAGAAACGGCGTCCTTGAGAAGAAACTCCAAGTGTTCCAAGTCAGTCGCCGTATTGCTTACTCTATTAAGCTGCCAATATTTCTTTATTGTACTTTTTTTTGTGTTTGTGTTGTATTCTATAAAATATCCGGGGCTAAGATTTCTAATTTCTTTCCAGATTGTGTTTGGAGAAGGAATATAATACATATTAAAAAACAAGGACACAGACATTGGATCTATAGTTAGGTTTTGCACACCAACAATGTCTTTGATTGGCTCAATTTCAGAACTAAAAGTTATGCCGCTATTATCCTGATGGTAAAACAAAGGCTTAATACCTAAGCGATCTCTCGCCAATAAAATTTTATCTTCATCAAAAATCGCGAATGAGAACATGCCATTTATATCTTTTAATGTCTTTTCAATTCCATGTTTCTTATAATATTGTAATAATACCTCTGTGTCTGAATTTGTTTTACAAGTGGTGAGTTCTTTTCTTAACTCTTGATAATTGTATATCTCTCCATTAAAAACAATCGCCGTTTTGCCATCAACCATCGGTTGCGAACCATTATCTAAATCGATGATTGAAAGCCTCGTATGGCCCAGCATTACCTCGCCAGACGAATATAATCCTCTTGCGTCAGGCCCTCGATGATGTAGGTCGTTTAATGTCAGGCGACTAAGGCTGTGGCTTGTAGAACCAACTATACCGCACATTTAATAATTTCTCGCTTGAATTTTGGATAATAAAAATCGCGAACAACTGGATTGTCGCTTAATACCGATTCTATTACTGGCTTTCTAGCCATATTATAATCCTTGCGTACTTTTGATTTTATGCCGCATACATCAGACGCGGTTAAAGAATCCTTGTGGAATCTTCTGTTGTACAAAGGATCTTGTATGTTGTGTATGTCGGAGAAGAAAAGTGTTCGAATAAAGATATCTGTATCGGCCGCTATTCTAGTTCTGCCATCCCAGCCGCCAACTGCTTGCAATAATTTTCTCTCAAACATCACAGTGCCGTTCATACAGAATTTAAACTTCAAATATTTATCATATTCTCCCTCTGTTAAAAATGAGCTTAGTTGTTCTAACTGATTTTTCTTAATAATTTCAGGATATGTATTTGTTCTCTCGTTGTTCTCCGAAGTTGTGCTTGATACGGTGTGAGGTCGCAAACTTGAATCGTCCCAAAACTCTTTTACACACGTACCAACACACTGAACTTCGCTGGATATAATATAATTTAATTGTCGTCTAAATCGATTTGGTTCGCTTATGTCATCAGAATCGTGCAAAGCAACAAATGACGACTTACAATAATTTTTTAAAACAAAGTTTTTACCAGCGTAGGTTCCAATATTCTTCTTAGAAGAGATGATTGTAATCCTTTTATCCCTATATGTTTTTAAAATTTCAATGGTTCTATCAGTACTACAATCGTCAAAAATATATAAATTGAACATTCTAAATGTTTGATTCAATATCGAATCAACACACTCCCTTATAGTTTCCTCTGAATTATAAGAACAAAGTATTACGTCCAGCATGATATTAATGGAATTTTTCCGTCTCTCTCCTCTTTATTGAGGATATAAGATTTTAAAACGTTTGTCAAATTGTTTTTAGTCTTTTCGTGAACAAAATCATTCATATCCCTTGATTGATATAATTCCCCTTTTGTTTTTAAAGGCAAGCCCTTAACATCACCAGATAATATGCGAGCAGAGTTTTTGGCTAAATCTTCAAATGAATCTAAGCAAGTCTTTAGAAAAACATCCTCTAGCGTATCTTCCACATTTAACTCTGGCCTTGTTTGGAAAATTATGTTACCAGAGTCAATACCCTTGTTAATATAGTGTATGGTAGCTCCAATTGCCTCTGGCACTTCCTTGTTTAGTGCCCAAAAACTACTATCAACGCCTCTAAATTTTTGAACCAAGCCTGTATGAATATTTATGCATCCGTTTTTTGGTATAGAAAATATCCTCGGCTTAAGCAAAGAGCAGCCAAATGTAAAAATAAAATCTGGCTCTAGAGAAGATAACTCTCTAGCCACGTATCTCTCGTTGATCTCTCCCTTTCCAAGGTGCCACATAGCGCAAGGCGGTTGCCAGCCCTGTAAAGATGAAAAATACTCTTTTTCCCTTTGTTTTAAGCCTTCGTTGTTTTGTGGTTTATTTTCTACAATAACCAAAGAAACTGGCATTACCCCACACATGGACTTTACAAAGCACCTATGTCTAAGGTGACTTGATGTTATTAACACTATATTCATATCGAAATTGGAAATGGGCTAATCCTCATAAAAGCTTCGCCGTATTTTTTACCGATAGAATAGCCCCTGACCTTAGCGAGGCCCTCCATGTGTTCAAGCAACCCACTAACAATCTTTTGTTGAGAAAAATACTTCTTAAATGCGTGCTCTTTGAACTTGTATGTATTAGATATATCCACAACAAAATCGACTCTTTCTAATAAGTCTGAGATTTCAAACGCCCACAAATCATGTATTCTCCAAACTTCGCCCAACTCGGCATGGATATCTTCTTGCGCTTTCCAGCACGCCTCTTTGACTATCTGAAATGTGCGATAATGATCTCTGTGCTTATCATGTTGTGCGTGAGTCAAAACTAAATTAGGTTTAAATTCTCTGATTTCTTTAACAATCTTGTGGAAGGTTGATTGATCATTTGTAACCGACTGGCAAGGTATATCCAATGTTGATATTTCAGAAATATCCAAAATTTTAGAAACCGCCAAAGCTTCTTGCATGCGCGTTTGAGTTATGTTTTCACAATTATAATTATTTGTTTGATCAACGCCTGTATTTCCATTCGTCATGAAAACAACACGGATTTGCGCGCCTGCACTAGACCACTTTTTAAGGCTTGCTCCACAACCAATGGTTTCATCGTCTTGGTGCGCCGCAAAAACTAAAATTCTATTCATTTACTTTTTATCGGCCGCTTGTCGTATTTCTTTAAGCTGCTGCAGGTTCATAGAACACACATGCGCGCTTTCTGTTTCACACTGTAAAGCGTGTTCAAGCGTAAAATGCTTTTCAATAATTTTAGCGCCTCTGTTTATTGCCTCAATGCACGCCTCTGTCCCTAAAGTATGGTCGCTATAGCCCAGCATCTTACCTTCAAATTTCTTGGGCATAAGCTGTAAAGCCTCCTCTGCAGTATGGGGGTATTTGGCAACACAGTGAAAATAGATAACATTCTCATTCTCAAATGGTACCTCTTCGGCGTCCCACTTGCCAAGCGAGCAGTATGTTTTCATTCCGTTTTCCACCATGTCTTTACAAAATTGCAAATCCCACTCTAGCATGGAACTTGCTATCTTGTTTACATCCAAACCAGACTCTAAAATCCATTGAAATCTATCCCTGTGAAATGGAGATGCAAAATAATCCAACTCCAAGCTTTCAGCGTATTCTTTTAAGTCAAGGAATTGTTCCCTTGTCATCGTCAGATATTCCCATTTCTCGCGGTTTGCGCCCGGCATCCTATAGGTGTCCCACAATTGGACCTTAACGGCGTCTGCGCCGCCTTCCTTGGACTGATCGATCATCTGTTTGGCTCTTGTGATAGAGCCGCCCCACTGGCCGCACAACTCGCTTATAATGTATACTTTAGACAAAACTTATCTCCAATTGTTGTACGTCTTCTATGGTGTGTACATCGTGTAAATCACTTTATTTTCCTTTTTAAATGAGCAACATAAAGACCATTGTGCCACTTTTTATTGTCTAAAAGTTTATAATCACTTATAATTTTAAAATTAGACTCTTGAATCCCAATTTCTGTTGCTTTTTGTATGTGCTCCTCCGCACAATCATCCACTATTAATATAATTTCATTATCTAAAATTTTATCAAAAAACTTTAAAACCCTTCTCTGACTTTCATACGAGTGATCGCCATCATAAAACAAAATATTAATTTTATGTTCAAATTTATTTAAATCTAATGACCAAGAATTTTCATTAAAAAAATAAAATATCCTATTGTGTGCTTGAAATTTTGCTATATAGCGTTCAATCAGTCCTTGATGTATCCCATATAGAGACCAATTATCAACACCATAAAAAGCGCCGCTGTTATTATAGGCCGCAGCAAAATATGACGCGCCTTGGTGGACGCCCACCTCAAGATACCCAACATCATCCATTGTACAAAGCTTATTCAAAAGCGACTGGGTGTGTATTGTTGACATTGGGTGTGGCCAAGTATACTTTGATAAATTTAAAATTATGGGGTTCAAAAAAAACTCTTCATCTTCGACCTCTCTTATACGCTTTTTAATGTGTTTTGATAAATCATTCACCTTTATTTCCTTCCAAATACTTTATATCTTCAATTGTATGTACGTCATGTAAATCACAAACAATGGCCCCACAATTTGTGCTCAAATCTTCTTGAAAAACATAATCGCCCCTGAATATTCTAAAAGCAGCATTTTGCATCAAATTTGAATCTACACTAAACACCTCATCACGATTATATTTTAACATAGTTTCTATGGCATTATTAAGGTGCTCTGCTTTAATTTGCGGAGAATTGGCCTGTAGAGATATCACAAAATCAGGCTTGCTGTTCTCAAAAATGTGTCGCGCAGCAGATCTTATAACAGCTTGTTTATAGGTGTGGTCTTGCGACAAAATTGATTCTCTATTGTGAACTTTTGCGCCACAATCCAAAGCCACACCTTTTATCTCCGCATCTTCAGTGCTTACCCATGGTTCTATTTGATATTTTGATTCCTTGCAAGCTTTTATGGCCCAATAAAGCATTGGCTTCCCCCAAATTGGATATATATTTTTTCTTTTGAGGCGCTTACTGTTGCCTCTTGCGGGTATGATGGCTACCACTTTCATTATAAAGCAAAATCCAATATCTTTTTACTAACATTTTTTGGTTCAAAGAGAAATTCTTTAATCGCCACATCATATTGTTCAGATAAATCTGTTGTTTCTAAATAATTAACCGCCTCTTTTATTTCATCAAAATTTAATTCAACATTTAAATTTTTACAATAATCTAAATTATATAAAAACCCCATTGGTATATCAAATGGTTTAGTGTGAAAATTGATTAAAGGCCTTTTTAAAAGCACGCACTCTTTTATTGTAGTTGAGCTAAAATTAACAATAAAATTTGAAATCTTTATCAACTCCATTGTGGTGTGAGGATACCATGAAGCGTCTTCAAAATAATGATCACCCATTAATTCTCTATAAGGTACGCGATCTTTCGCTCTTGTTTTTACAATAATTTTATACCCCAAGTCGCGCAGAAAAACATATAATTTTTTAAGATCCATTTTTCGAAAATCCCTAATGCGGGGGAATGCAAGCAGCACATATCTTTCATGTTTTTTTAAATCATACTTCTTATATATTTCTTCTTCGTTAAGTTCAACATCGTACTTGGGAGAGCCAAAATAAAGATTTTTTGGAGATAGGCAATTATAATACTCTGCCACAAACTCGCTAAGCATAATCACATGATCGCAATAATTTACATAGGCGCCGGGGTACCAAGGATTAGGCTGTGGTACCCGAGGCTTGTTATGAAGACTAATAAAATCAGTCATAGTTGTAATTACATATTTTTTATTTGGTATCATAGAAGATTCATACAAACACTGATCTTCTGTAAAAAATGTCGGCTCTTTTGGATAGTTGATAAGCTCTTTTAAAGGAAAAATTAAAAATTTATATTCCTCTGCTAATTTTACCAATTTTTTAATATGTTGAAGAGCGCAATTATATTTGCCGCACTCTCTTACAAAAAATCTTGATTGAATATTTCTTTTGTTGCCTTCGATAACCAATGGTATAAAATACCTAAGAGATGTCATTTGATTGATGGCAAAATTTAAATACACTTTGTTCATCTGTCTGTCGTTTGTGTCTCTTTTTTTTCATTCGGTATTGTTGTTAAAAGTGAAATTTCCCAGCCCTTAAACTCTGCAGCCAGACAATCAATTTTAAAATCTAAATATTTTTTATCATTAGACAATCTTTTAATATAATTCATAACTGAATTTCTTATGCCATTCAATCCGTGAGTTAATTTTAATAAATTTAAATCTTGTTCTTCTCCTTTTCTGGCTTTCGCCTCATTATACCAGATGTGTTCATTTATTTGAGCTAATATTATTATTGCTCTTATAAGTTCCCCAGTCAACTTTATATCGTTCTCTTCGATTAATAAATTTAAATCATGCTCCATATCATTCATTTGTGTAGAATAATATTTTTTATGCTTTGGAATTAAAACTTCCTTCAACTGATTAATTGACATCCTATCAATCAGATCAGCAAAAGTGGGCAGCCACTTTCTCTTTTTTACATTGTTCTCTTTCATAAGCTCCATTGGTATTCTTTTCTATACCACTCTATTGTTTTTGTAATGCCATCATCTAAAGAGGTGGAGGGCGACCATCCAAAAACTTTTTTTGCTTTTTTATTATCTATAGCCAACTTTGTTTTAATTGTTGGCTTAAAAGAATCATATTCTATTTTTAAATCCCGGCCGCTGGCCCCAACTACCTTTTTTACTAAATCTGTGATTGACACGGAACTTCCACAGCTTCCATTGACCAACTCAAATGTTGACTTTTGGTTCTCTAGACAAGTCTCCACCAACTCTATAAGATCTCCCACAAAAAGAAAATCTCGTTCTTCTTCGCCAGTTCCCCACACGGTAATCTTATTATTAAAAGTCATAGCCTTGGTTATAGTAGCCCCAAAGACATGACTCTTCTCCAATCCAAAATTATCATAAGGTCCATATATATTTGATTGTCTTATTACAGTAAATTTGGTGGTACCAAAAGAGGAATAAAATTTGCACATTTTTTCCAAATACACTTTAGTATTACCAGCACCATAATAAATGTCAGAAACTCCTATATTTTCATCAAAATCATCTTCTGTTATAATTTGATCGCTGGAGCGATACATAACTGTACAACTAGGCATTACAAAGTGCTTAATCTTTCGGTCGAAAGCCTCTCGAAACAACAGAGAGTTCATTACTGCATTATCTGTAACATGTACATAAGGCTTTGTGAGTATGTCCTTTGCGCCCGTTGAAGTAGCCGCATACTGTAAAACAATGTCAACATCGCCCATAACCCTCTTTACATCTTCTATTTTTCTTAGATCCGCCTTGACCCACTCTACATCATAGTCATGATCGGGCGATGAATTAAAATAAACTGCCCTGATGTCATACTCTGCTTTATCATAAAATCTCTTTAAAAGATTTTTTCCAATAAATCCATTCGCGCCGCAAATTAAAACTTTCTTCATTTTATTACCTCTAAAAATTCATTCAAAGCTGTTCTAGAATCTTTACTAAACTCATTATATGAATCGGCCACATTATGAGGCAAGTTGGCAGGAACGTTGAATGTATAATTGCCAAAAGAAACATTTGGATTTATTTTTTTTACTATTTCTCCCAACTCTATATAATCAGATGCCACAAAATCATAAACTCCGCTTATTTTTTCTTCTTTTGCTTTCAAAATGAACTTTAAAACATCTGAATGGAGGATAAAGTTATACGTAGATTTTTTTGTTAAAGTAATTTTTGGCCTCTTTTCTTTTATAATCCTCATTAAAGTATTGGCTCTCATGGTTTTGCCCAACAAAGAAGAACACCTTAAAATTAGCGGCTCACTGGCACATTCCCCGACAATGGACTCAGAAAATAACTTTGTATATTTATAAGCAGATAGTTCTTCATTGTACACAGAAATAGAAGAAATATAAACAAATTTTTTATGCTCAAGTTTTGTCAATTCTTTGGTCAAAAGAATGTTATCGTCAACGTATTTATAATAATCATAAATTTGATTTTTTCCAGCACCTTGGGCGTTAAATGCGCAGTGGATTATCAAATCATAACCTTTATTAGTCCCAACAATGAGTTCTTTATTTTCACGAGTCAAGCCCTTGGCGCTTGGAAGAGATTCATAAATGTATTTTCCTAAGCCACTTTTAATACCGGTAACTAAAATATTCATTTTTTTTCTGAACTGAAAACATCATATCTATTTTTGATTATTTCTTTATTTTCCTTAAACCACTGTATGGTGTCCAATATTCCTTCTTCAATCGTTTTTAATGGAGTAAATCCATATTGTTTTGCTTTTGTTGTGTCAAAAACCCGTTTAGAATCTCCCTTTGGAGCGTCGACCAACCACTTAATTGGTCGATCAAATTCTCTTGCAACAATTTCTGCTATTGTTTTAATAGATATTCCAGTACCACTACCTAGATTCACAGGTTCTGTAATTTTATTCCTCGCCATATGTAGCATACCCCTTGCCACATCTTCGGCATAAATAAAATCTCTAATCGCAGTACCATCGCCCCACACTTCTAAAACATCATTATCATAAGCTTTTCTTATTAGTGATGGAATAACCATTGCACTCTCAAGATCAAAATTATCATATGGCCCATAAACATTTGCTGGCCTTACTATAGAACACCTTCCTTCGCCAAATTGAACTTCATATGCTTTACATTGTAATTCGCCCATTCTTTTTGCCCAGCCGCCGAACCAATCTCTCCTAGAAGGCTGTGTAGACCAGATATCGTCTTCATATAAAACTTCTGCCGGCTGATAGACTCCCACAGTGCTTGTATACAAATACCAGCCCACATTCGACGCCATGGCGGCTTCAAGCATGTTGGTGTTAAACTGCAACATTGGACCCATAATGTCTGCTGGCCGCTCTATGCAAACTTTGGGGGAGCACTTTATTCCCACCAAATTAAAAACATAATCCATATCAACACAAATTAATTTACAATTTTCATAGTTTTTTAAGTCAACTTTTCGAAAATTAATTTTTTTAGACATGTTAACTGGCTCGTTTAAGTCAGCTACAAATACATTCGCCTCTTCGCTCAATAATAAATTCACTAATTGGCGACCAATCATGCCGCTGCCGCCGGTTACTAATACATTTTTGTCTTTAAACATAGGCTTTTTTTATTTCACAAAAAATTTATATTTGCCAGAAAGGTGTAGAGCCTCTTCATTTGGAAGTCCCGTTATATGAGCCGTTAATTTGGGTTTAATTCCAGCATTACAAGACGTATGATACATACCATATTCCCAAGTATATACATCGCCGGCATGCCACTGGCTTAAAACATTATTTCCAACTTGCAAAAAATGACCCCAATCCCAATCCTCTAAAACTATCAAATATCTTTTTATCCTTTTTATATCTTTATCCGTTAATTCGATACCTTGTTTTCTATATTTCTCGACGACGCCTCTGCAAGTATCAAAATGCCACGGATTACTTTGGCCCGGGTCTTGACGAAATAGCGCCAACGAATAATTTTCAAGACCAGTCATTTCAGCTATATCATATAATATCTTTGGTATTCTTTTGTCATTATATAATTGATATTTTTGCGTGTTTTGTTTAGTGTACCCAGCTCTTATGTTATCTTTTTTGCCCCATGATAAATTGTGTAAATCCATAGGCTTTTTTTCATCTTCTGGCCACAAATCCACTCCGTGCTCAGGCATGCCCCAATCCACGCCCTTTAAATGTTCTTGAAAATTTACCATAAAGCGACCAACATAAAAACAATCAACTGAAGGAAGCATTGGATCATAGTGCCAATCTCTTAAAGATTTTTTATAATCTAATAAACTTTTATATTCTTCTTTCATTTTATCAAAATTAATAGCCATTTTATTTTCTCCTTTGAAATTATGGGGCGAGTTGATTTTTCAAGCCCCGCTATTGTTCATACAATAGATTTTATTGTATAAAGTTTGTGTGGTATAACAAGTAAATAAAATCCTGTTCGTAATCAGTTTTTAAAATCTTGTATTCTACCTTTTCTTGTTCTTTTTTTAAGAACTTCAGCGTCTCTTTAACCTTTTCCATAAAGTTAATATCTTCTGTTAATGTTTTTTCTGTACAACCAAAGTATACCTCTTTTTGCCTTATGTTGTCAAGAGAAAAGATCAGTTTTTCTTCACCCTCGGCAAAAATCCCTAATGTATTTATACGGCAAGCCTCGTTTGCTTGGTCGATTTCTGAATTAAAAGATTTAGCGCCCTTTAGCCAATTAATCATGTTTATCATCTTAGCCAATGTTTTAGAAAACTTTTTTTTGTACTCTAATATACTGGTGTCAGCCATAAAGGACTTTTTTATAATCTAATAAACTTTTATATTCTTCTTTCATTTATATCCCTATTTCACCCAATAAGAGAGAAATACATACGCGGCGCCAGTCAGAGCCTCTTTCAAAATCACTAAAATATTCATGTTCCTTGCTGGCCAACCCAAAATTGACACAATCGCTTGTCTCTATTTTTAACTTTTTGCAAATTTCTTCTTGCTTTTTACCATATTTCTTATAATTGAAATCTGGATCGTATTTTTTACACAACCGATAACCAACAGCCGGCCCGATTTTAGAAAAATAATCGGCCAAATTTAAAGCATCAACAGAGTCATCTTTAAATTCTCGCTTACAGCGCATTCCAATTCGTAATTTTTCTACGCCATAAAATGCCTTGCTCATACTAAATGCAATCGTATCAATACAAGGGCGATCTAAATCAAAATTTAAATCTTTTGTTATAGAGTAGTACGCACAATCAACCAATACGGGCACATTAAGCCTGTCACAGGAATCTAAAACTTTTTGCATTTCTGGGTGTTCAGAGCCAAAATCACTAAAAGGTAAAGAAATAACTACGGCATCGTTTTTCCGAATCTCATCAT
>Ga0098061_1000503_pt1 | contig 19033 bp, 15 predicted proteins | sample 22_taG_FD_92579 | JGI IMG/M metagenome (GOLD analysis project Ga0098061, IMG submission 92579) | Marine viral communities from the Subarctic Pacific Ocean - 22_ETSP_OMZ_AT15343 metaG | ecosystem: Environmental > Aquatic > Marine > Oceanic | place: Subarctic Pacific Ocean | collected 2015-01-20
AAATCATTTTTAGATATTAGAAGCGTCGAATACGGCGCAGACAGTACAAAATCTCAATTACTAGATATTGTTACCAAGTTGGACCCGTATTCGGAGCTTGATTGGTGAATAAAAAAATAGACATATTAATTCTTGGAATTAAATTTATAATTAGTATTTTAGTTGCTTTTATTCTTAGTGATTCAGGCCATAAATTATTACCCTATGTTATAGCATTATTATTAACGATAATTGGATTAAAAGCAACAAAGAAGGTATGGAATGATTGAGAGTTATGCAGAATATGGAGCTATAGGTGTTATAGTTTTACTATTTGTTGGAATGATTCATTTTTTAAAATCACAACTTATGGATAAGTTGGGAGAAGTTGAGGATATTTGTATTAAACTTATTGATAGATGGAATAGAAGTGATGAAATTAGAGATAGAAGACACGAGGACTTGGTAAAAGAATTGAATGATGTTACGGATGACATTAGTTATTTAAAAGGTAAAATGAACGGAAGGTAATATGCCTAAAGTTGGAAAGAAAAAATATCCTTATACTCCACAGGGTAGAAGGAAAGCTAAAAAAGCGAAAGCTAGAAGAAATGGAAAAAGAAAGTAATTAATAATGAACAAAGCTCGAATAGATGAGTGGAGAGAAATAGTGGAAAAAAGACTAGAAGAGCTTTCTATTGTTAATGCCAAGCAAAGTAGTGAACTTACTCATATAAAAGAATCTGTAGATGAAATTAAATCTATGGTTAAAGAACAGAATGGGAGAGTTCGTAGTTTAGAACAACAAACATCCGCCATGAAAGCTATAGGTTCAGTAGTGATTACTGTATTCTCTGGTATAATAGGTTGGATATTTCAAACTAGGAGTTAAAAATGGAATCAGCAATATCAACAGTTGTAAATTTTTTAGCAGAAGAATGGGAAGTAGTTTTAGTAATTTTTTATTGTTTAGAAAAAATAGTAAAATTATCCCCAACTGATAAGGATGATATTTTATTAGATGTAGTATTTAATGGAGTAAAGAAACTTGTCGCTTCAATGGTCGGAAAGGAGAAAAAGTAATGTTAAAGAGGATGATACAAAGGATGGTTCGTAAACACGGAATGAAGGGGTTGCTTATTTTAGTAGGTGATTATGCCGTTGGGGCAACCAGGTCTAAAAAAGACGATGAAATTTGGGAAGAAGTTAAAGCTCTATTAGAAGAACTTTAATATGTCTTCTCATATTCTTAATTATCACAGGATGTGAGGGAAATATGATTAGTGTTAATCAAATGCGTTCTTTAGTAAAAGAAACTTGCTCAAAGATGGGCAGGAAATTTGCTTCTGATGACGCAGTTAAGCTCATTCTCGCTACAGGAATTGTAGAATCGAGATATGAATATTTAAGACAGTTAGGAAACGGCCCCGCTCGTTCGTTCTGGCAAGTTGAGCCCAGTTCCGCTGTAGATAATCTAGTACATTATCTTAAGCATAGACCAAAGCTAATGAAGAAATGCGCTGAGGCAACTTTAGTTGACTTAAAACATTGGCAAACATATGATGAAGGTTTATGGGGTGAGATATTAGAGAAGAACATAGCAGCTGGGATAGTTCATGCTAGATTGAAATATTGGAGAGTCCCAAAGAGGATGCCTAATACAGTAAAAGGTCAAGCAGATTATTGGAAAAAGTATTACAATAGCGAGCTTGGGAAGGGGGACCCAGAGCATTTCGTTGAAGTAGTAAAAAAGTGGTTAATGTAGATGCCAAAGCAAATATGGAAAATAGAAGAATTTCATGGTGGATTAAATTCTCACTCTGACCCTAGAGATATTTTAAATAACGAAATATCTGATGCTACTGATATATCAGTTAATGAATTAGGGAAGATTAGAAATCTTGGTGGAAACGCTGAGGTTTGGACACAACCTGACGCAGGTGATGGGACTATGGGATTACAACCTGGATATGGGCTATTTCAGTTTAGTCATGATATGGATGGAGCTGATGCAACTGGGGATTTATCTGTAAGCCAAACAAATTATTTAGCATTGACAGATACTAGAGAAGGTGGAGATAGTGGAGATAGTGTTATAGATATTTCAGCTGGGGGAGGAACTTGGTCTAACGGAGCTACTGCTGGGACTGGGGTTGGATTATCTACAGATGTTTCAGCTAAAGCAGATATGTATTATGTAGATGGTGCATTAAGAGCTAATGATGTTGATTTTGGTACTAATACAAGTCCTATGTGGTTTGGTTACGTTGGTGACAAGGGTGCAAATATTTCTATGATGAATAGTGCATCTACTCCAGTTGCTTTAACACAAAAATTTTATGATATTCCATCTAAGCCAGAAAAGCCTACTGGCACATTTGAACCAGATGAGACAAATGGAGTCGCATCAAATACTTATACTGAAACTAATCTGGGGTCTAGAACTCAATCTGAAGGAACTGGTGAAGAAGTATATACTGTTACTGATAATAATATAGAAGCAGGTAGTGGACCTGATACTATTCATTTGGTTACTGTTACAGTTCAAGTAATAGTAGATGCAGAAGGTTCCACTCTAAGAAGTACTTGGGATTATGATTTAACTGTTAGGCAAAATGGAGGTGGTAACTCTATTACAATTTCTCCAGTAACTGGGAATGGTAATGTGATTAATGAACATCAATTTTCTTATCCATCTGGAGTTTCGGTAGGCAATACAGATTGGGAAGTAGTTTTAGATGTAGATGCTATACATGCAGACGTAATGGAGATTAAAGTTAAATCAGCAAAATTTGATAAGCAATCTTCTTCATATACAGACCATACATCTATTTTAGCAAGTGATGAACATGTTTTTCATGTTGCATTAGACCAGCCAGGAAGTGATGTGACTAATGCTTTTGGGTGGGATGAAGACTGGCAAGTAGGAATGACTTTAATCTATGATGGAAATCAAGAAAGTCTTGTACAAACTTTAACTGATAAGTCAACAGGAAGTTTAACATCGTTTAGTTATACAGAAGGAGCAAGACCTCCTTATGTAGCTATTTTTTGTCAATATTCTGCCAGTTGGAATAAAAGAATAACTGGAGCAGTAATGTATATGAAAAGATTGGTAGATAAACAATGGTATCCACAATTTGAATTAGATTTTATAAAAGGAATAGGTAAATCTATATTTTCTAGTGCAGAAAGAAGTGTTACATATACAACTATAAATAGTGAAGCTCATTATATATTTCAATTTGATGCTAATGATAACTTAGAGCCTCAACAGGCAATTACTTATGAATCAAGGACTGGAATAAGTCATACTGAAAAATCTATAACTTCAATGTGGAAAACATCTTGTGTTGCAAATAGGAGAGCATACATAGGTAATTTAAAAGTATTTAATGAAGATGGAACTACTGAAGTACATAACGATAGGATGGTGAGAAGTCTTCCAAATAAGTTTGATATATTTCCAATATCTGAGAGTGTTGATGTTGCCATTAATGATGGTGAAGCTATAACTGCTTTAGTAGAGTTTAATGATAGAATATTACAATTCAAGGAACGAACTTTATATGTTATTAATGCATCGCAAGATACAGAATTTTTAGAAGATAAATTAGATTATAGAGGAGTATCTCACAAGGCTTCAGTATTTAAAACAGAATATGGTGTTGTTTGGGCCAATAATAATGGATGTTATTATTATGATGGTAGAAAAGTAAATGATTTACTAGAAAAAGATGGGAGACCTTTAATTACTCAATCGCAATGGGAATCATTTCTTGGAACATATCCTCTTGTTGGATATTCTCCAAAGAAAAGACAAATAATAGTAGTTGATGATATCTCTAACAATGATAGTGCAGATGGCTCTTGCTACATATTTGATATGATTACAAGGAGTTGGGTTAAGGGGGCTGCTGGAACATTTGATGCAACGGCAAAATCAAATTTTGTAATAGATTGGAATGGAGATTTGTTACATGCTTCTAGTGACCAAACTAATGATGCTTTGGGGGCAATAGAATTATACAAATGGGATGATGCAGCTGATACAACTGCAAAAATGTCAATTAAAACAAAAGATATAGATTTTGGGACTCCTAGTCAAACTAAATCTGTTAAGAAGGTGTACGTTACATATAAAGGAGATGCTAGAAATGCACAAGTACAATATGCAATTAATGGAGATGATGATACTTATGCTAATTTCTTTTTGACAGATACAGATGGGTCAAGTACTAATGGGACTGGTCAGGCTAAATCTATATTAAATGTTGGAACTGATGACTGGGTATGTGCAGAATTAAAACCATCAGCTGGTTCTGTTGCTTGTAAAAGTATTGCACTTAAGATAAGTGGGGATGATTCAAGTGCTATTGCGGCTGATTTTGAAATCAATGATATATCTATAGTATATAGACCTAAGTCTATTAAATAAAGAATTGATTAACATGGATAGAAATATTAACTTCAGAGAATATAAAAAGGTTCAGAATGGCGAATACTAGCGCATATAAAGCTCTCGGCAGAAGTCTTGGTTCATATAGAAAAGATTTAACTGCTATGGATAAATCAGATATTGAGATATCAGATATTGAATTTGGAGGCCAATTCGAAAGGGGATTAAGTGACACTTTATTTAAGACTCTTGCAAATGTTGTTGGTATAGCACAGGAATCAAGACTTTTGAGTAAAGATATAGGATTGGGAAAAGAATCTGCTGGTGTGTATTCAAAAGAAGTTGAATATCAGCCTCTAGGTTGGTTTGGTGAAAAAATAGGTTTAGACCCAAAGAAAAGAACTCAATATCTATCAAGAAAAGATAAGAGAGAATTGGGAACGAGGGAATTAGCTAATATCGGAACGATGGAAAGACTGGGAATTTCAAATAAGTATACTGATTACAAATCTCCAACACGTCCAGATAGACCAAGGGTGTCTAGCTCTATAAAATATAAGACGGAAGATGAAGCGGTTAATATGGAGGTTGGAGATATTTCTATTTCTGGAGAACAAGGATTGATGGATGAACGTAAAGCAACCACAAGAGCTTCAGCTGGAGAAGGGGAGCAATCTAGAGGAGCTTCTTCTTTTTTAAAGGGATTTAAAACTTATTCTACCGCTGTTGAGGGTACTTCTTCAGTTATCCCCAAGAGTAAACAATCTACTTTTAATTCACAAAGATATGAAAAAAGAGAAGACTCTAGTTGGTTGATGGATTTTCTAAAGAGTGTAGGTGGAGGAGTAGATTAATGTCTTTATTGAGAGATATTGGGACTGGTGTTTCAGCCGCTGCTACTATGGGTACGCCGTGGGGATGGGCAATAGGTGGAGCTGCAGTTGCAAGTAGTCTTTTTGGAGCTACAAGTAAACAAGATGAATATAAGGAAAAGATTGGAGTTTTAGGAGAGAAACGTACCTCTGCTTTATCCGCCTTATCTGGAGTAGATGAAATAGAGTCGCAAAAAATAGGTATCGCAGAAGCCCAATATGGGCTTGGTATTGATAAATCTATATTTCAAACTGGTCAAAGTTTATATGGAATAACAAGGCAAGGTGGGTCTGCAGCTGCTAGCACTGGATTTGCTTTTTCTGGAGATGTGCAAAAACAAGTGGAAAAAGGAATAGAATCTGGAGTCGAATCTTTTGGATTTACTAGGAAAGGATTACAGGATATGCTTGGGGGAAAATTATTAAATATTACTGAAGAAATGGGGGCAACGAGAGGACGATTGGAAACAGAAATAGCGTCTATTGATTCAGAAATGGGTATGTTAAAAAAGAAAAGTAGTGCAGGTGGATTTTTTCAAGATTTATTTGGATAGGGAGTAAATATGGCATTAAATGATATATTAAGTGTATATAGACAATCTTTAGCATCTGATAGACAGTCAAGGCTTGCTGAGTTACAATTGTCTATGCAAGCTTTACAATGGGAGGCTTCTCATCAATTTAGAGAAGAAGGTAGACAAAGAGAGGATTTTGTAAATGCTTTAAACTATGCTGATAAAGCTGCGAGCGAAGCTCTATCTTTAGATTCTGCTAATATTTATAGTCAATTATATAATATTGAGGGAATTATAAAAGATGATGAAGGAAACCTGAGAGTTAAAAAGGCGAACAAATCTCTTACTAATTTAGGAAAATTAGGATTCACTCCACAGGAATCTGCCGATATATATAATGTAGTTCAAATGTATGAAAAGTCAAGAGATAATCCTGCTTTACAACAATCAGCGCAACAACTTGCAGTATCAGTAGGAAGAAGATTATCGAGAGATTATGATTACTTCAAAAGAAGTGGATATGCTGATGATTCAAAGAGTGAATATTTAAAGGCTATGGAGAAAGCAAATATTTTATTTAAAGGAGATGACCAATTTCAAAGAGATTTATCTATAGATTCATTCATTGGAGCTTCCCAAACTGTAGATGCTTTGGCAAATATAGAATCTGAAAGAATAGAAATGGGAGAAGGAGATTATACAATAGATACTCCTATAACAGAACTTGGGATTGCTAAAGAAGCAGATAGGGAATTTTTTGATTCATTAGTTGATTCAGCTAGTCAAGCAATTATAAATCAAGGAATTGAAATAAAAGACCAAGTGCAAATTGATATTACATCTCCCACATTTTTAGAAGATTCAATGGGACAAGAGCAAATTCGAATGGAAGAAACTAAATCTTCAATGGCAGACATTGAGAATACATTAAATATGTTATCTAATCAAAAACGAAATCTTCGTTATCAGAAAGGTCGTGGACAAATAGGAGCTGAAGACGTGGCTTCTCAATTAAGTGAGATATCTGACCAAATAAAAGACCAGAAAAGTCAATTAAAAGCATTGAATAAAATAGAAGAAGAACATTTAGAAGAAATGAAGTCTTTATCGTTTGAGAAACAAAAAAGAGATGCGAAAGGTTACATATTAAGTACTATGAATCCATATTCGTTTGAAGATTAAAATATAAATGGCAGACAATCTTACTCTCCGATTAAAAAGAGAACTTGAGAGAAGGCATAATAGAGTTGTTTCTGAAGAAGAAATCAATACCTTTTTGCAGTCTCAAGGTCTATCAGATAGCCCATCATCTCCAAAGCCTTTCCAAGCTCCAACTCAATCACAAGTACCAGATTGGTTTACGTCCCAACAACGTCAAGAGCAAGTTTCGGAGGCTAAAGGTGGTATGCTCAATGCTTTAGGTGTTGGACTTTGGACTGCAGCTGACACTGCTTTGTTTGGAATCCCAGGTGCTTTTGTTGAAGAAGAACAATATTTAGATTTTGAGGATACAGCTGGTAAATATACTGGTGCATTAGGTGGATTACTGGGGTTTATAGGTGGAGCCCCAATGAAGATTGGTGCAAAGATATTACAAGTACCTGCCAAAGCTGCTATTAGGTCTTTTGGTTATGAATCTTTAGAATCTGTTAGTAAGCAAATGCTTAAAAAGGGAGTTGCAAAAGGAGCTCCAGAAGCAGAAACAAAAACATTGGTATCTGCTTATAAAAAGCTTGCGCATAAGGCGCAAACTGATGCTGATATTCGTGAAAACTTTTCAAGAAAATCTATTGATTTAGTTACTAGATTTACAGATGATGCAGTAAATGCTGGAAGATTAAGTCCTTCTGAATCTGTAGCTCTTAAAGAATTATTTGAAGGGAATGTATTACAAAGACCTCTCCAAGATTTTATTGGATTAATGGGGACTAGAGGTTTTGCATCTAGCAATCCAAGATTAGCTAGGGTTCTGGGTCATGCAGTAAATGACTCTATTATGTTTGGTGCGATTGATACAATTTTTGAAGGTGTTTCAATGATAGAAGATGGAAGTTTTGATTGGACTGCTCCAGCCTGGGGAGTTGCTACTGGACTTGCTTTTTCACAAATATCATGGTTAGACCCAGTAGGCAAAGGTTCAAAGTGGTTTCCAGATATGATGCAAGGAGTGAGGGCAGCCTTCTCTAAAAAAGTTGATTATACTAAAATGTCAAATAAGCATATGGCTGGGACGGGAAAGTTTTTTGGAGAGTCTTTAGAAAGAATTAAACCTAATGGAGCAATTGTAACTCTTGAACATCAAGGAAGGAGAGTAAGTGGGATAGATTTAGAATCAGATAATTTATTACAAATTGTTGGAGATAGATTTGGTAGTCATACGGAAGGAAGAAAAGCTCTTGCTAAATTTTTTGATGCTAGTAGAAAAGAGATGGGTAAAGAATTGATAAGACTTGCGAATAGAGAGGGATATCAAAATCTTGCTTTAAATTGGAAAAGAATGATGTTAGGTGGGGTATTATTTAATACTCATACTATTGCCGATATGGCTATTAGCGGATATGAACCAGATATTAATGATATATTGCCTCATTTTCTAATAGGTGCTTTCTTACAGCTTGGGAAGAACCCAGCTTCTTTTGATTTAAATTCTAAAAGAATTAATCAATTTAGATATAATCTTAGTTTATTAGGATTTGAAACAAAACAATTAAGCCAGATTCCATCTCTCCCAAATACACCATCAAGATTTGATAGTCCTTATAAATCTGATGACCCAATCGTAAAAGAGTTTGAAAGAATGGGATTAGGTGCTGATGTATTTGAAACAGTTGATATAAGAAGACCAAAAGGTGAAACAAGTCATTACATAAAGGGGAATTATACATTTGAAAAAATAAGAGATAGTTTGAAAGAGCATTTTACTTATTTAAAAAATCCTGATGATATTACTGTAAAGGAAGCGAGGGATTTTGTAAAATTCTTTAAAGAGAAAACTGGAACAAAAAATCTTAATGAAATAGAGACGTGGCTAAGACAAAAAGGTATAGATAATACCAAAAGTTTTGAAAATATATTTCCAGATATGGTTGAGCAAATACGACAAGTAGATGCTGGACAAGAACTTGCTATAGATTTAGCAGAAGATGGAAAATTTAGAATTCAACGTAGAATACATGCTTCTGAAGAATTAATAAAAAGGGCAAGAGATGGTGAATTAGAATGGTTAGGTAATTTAAAAGGAGAAGATGCTGTTGCTGAATTAGTTAAGACATTAGATGGATTTGCCGCTATATCCTCTAGTGCTATGCTTTTAGATTATGCAAAAGCAAAGCCAGGGAATGCTCAGGTTAAAGAAATTAAAACTGAAGAAACTGCTAGGGATATATATAAGATTATAAAGGAAAAGGAATTGGAAATAGAGAGTCAATTTCCATCAAAAATGTCTTACTCTGATAGGTTCTCATTCTTAAATAACCATGCGGATATTCATAGGATTATATTAACTAATCTATCTTTAAAAAATTCAGAGACTATATCTAAGATATTTAATAGAAAGTTTGTAGAAAGAGATGGTCTTATTGATGTGATGATTGGTTCTGGTCTTTTAACTAAGGATTTAACTAATCCAAAGCTTGTAGATACTCTTAAAAATTTAAGAATAGGAAAAGAAAATAAAAAAGATGTTTCAGAAGAAAATAAAGCAAGGAATGATGAATATAAAAGAGTATTAAGAAAAATTCTTCGATTGCAAAAAATATCTAATGAAGGTGAGTATCAAACTTCAAAACCATCTGAAGATTTAATATTTGTAAAACCAAATGATGTAGAAAGATTAATTAATTTTTTAGAAGACAGGGGATTGCCGATTAGAACAATGTCGGAATCTGTAATGTCTAGTGTAGAAAATTTTATTATAAGAGAAAAAATAGGAAATGCAAGTTTATCCGTTGCAGAAGTAAATGCCTTCTATGAACTAGCGGATATAGGATTAGCCGAATTTAGATTAGATGCAAAAGATAAATCTGGGTTTTTAATATCTCCTATTGATACAAAGTTTGTACAAAATGGATTTGTTCCACACGCAGAAGAATATAACCGTCAAATTAAAAAAATAGCGAGGAGAAGTGCTGGTTTAATTACAGAGACAACTCCTATAAAAGTAGTAAGCGGATTAGAGGTTAATTCTATACTTTCTTTATTGCCACGTAGTTTAGATATAAGACAATCAGCAAATCAACAATTAGCTGAATTTATAAATTTATTACCTACTAAAAATTCTTATAATCAGATAATAGGGCAATATGTTATGGAGGGGGGAGCTCCAGAGGTTGTTTCCTGGCTAGCTAAGCATGGAGTATTAGAGTATAATAAAAAGAGCAAGGGGTGGAAGATACAGAAAGATAAAAACGGAAGGATGATAAAGTTTACTGAGGCCTTAGAGTCGAAGCTTCAAGAAAAAATAGAATCAGAATCAGGATTATCTCCTGAGTATGTAGAAAATAGATATAATACTGAAATGCAAATTGCAAAAAATGCCTTTGGGGAACATGCCAAAGTAGAGACTTCTACAACATTTAATTTTAATAATTTCTTTGAAAAGTATTTGATTGATGATGTAGATGTTTCCGCTAAAAGTAAAGATGTAAAACAGGAATATGCAATTGATTTAATTTTATCTAGAAATGCTCCTATGGAAGACAGAGTCCCAGCCGCAGATATATTAGATAATGTTTTAAACAGAATATCTGTTAAGGTAGATAAAGATTTTATAAAATTTAAGGATTTAGATAGGGGATTAAAATCTTCATATGAAAAGGAAATACAAGGTGATATTTTAAAATTAATTACAAGTAAATATAACTCTATAAGAATAAATAATATTTCATATAAAGAGGGAAGAATAACGGAAGGAGAATCTTGGCAACAAAATACTAGATTAAATACATTATTACAGTCTCTTGAATTGCCATATGCTATTATAGAAAGAGAAGCTATAGTCTGGTCTGAGTATGGTGGAAAATTCCAACGAAAATTTGTAGATATATTTTCTAATTCTTCGGACCTCCCAAAATATGAAAGAGATAGAATAAGGGATTATAAAAATAGATTTGATTCTTTATTAAATAGAACTTCAGATTTTTTTGGTAGCGTAATAGAAGATGGTTTGGTTATAGTCCAGCTTTCAAAAGATACTGCCCCCATTGCTATTCCAAGAAATAGTCTTTCTAATATTGATAAGTCTTTTATTAGTTTATCTAAGAAATTATCTAATAATGAAAATATAAGAACAGAGGTTAGAGACAGGATAAAAGAAGTATCAAATAAAATGGAAAATCCTTCGGAGATTGGAAAGCCAACAGATGTAGATTATAAATTTGCTTTATCTCATTTAGTATTCGCTGACATGATGATGGGTAAAAATAGTATAAATAGATATGAAAGATTCTTAAATGGAGAAGGCATTAATATAAGTAAAGATATGAGTCGTGTAAAATTATATGATTCTAAAAACTTTGTTAAACATGATAGAGCAATTGTAAGAAGTATGATGAATATTTACGACAGAGCTAATGATAGAAGGACATATGACGCTCTGGGCAAGGTTATGCGACAAAATGGATTTAATGTTGCGATATGGAATGATGTAGATTATTCTTCGATAGGCAAGGAAGTCTCTCGTATATTGAAGGAAGATGGATATAGTGATAAAAGAATACAACAAATACTAGAGAATCAAATTGGAGATGTTCATAGTAGGGTATCTTCTTTTGATAGTATTGCATTTGTAAGTAAGAGTCAAATCAGATATGCACATGCTATGATGGGGAATAATCCGAACTCTACGAATCCAGTCAAGCCTGCTATTTCATCTGGTGGTAGAGATGGTCAACTTTTGTTAGGTAAAACATTATTTATATATGATAAATCTCTTGATGGATTTTTCTCTAAGCATGATATAGATATACTTTTAACATCTAGCGGAGCTAAGGCATTTAATCAAGGAAAATTAAGTATTAATGCTCAAGGATTCGAAATTGATAATAGTATTATAAATAGACCTTTTAATCAAATTAATACAATTCCAAAAATAGGCACCCAAAAAATAAGAAATATACCTATTGATGGTATAGGATTTAAAGCTGAAATAGATAAAACATTTAAGTCAGCTACAGAATCTACCGCTGATTTTAATTATATGACAAATGCAGAACATGATGCTATGTTTAATAGTGGGTATCAAAAACAAGTTCGTGATGCTATTAAAAATATGGAGTTACTTGTAGATAATCCAATAAGAGTCAGACAGTTTGCAATAGAAGCTTTTGGACAACAAGGCATTGGTTTAGACCCAAGTCAAGGAAGTGGAAAACAGTTGAGTGCTATGATGGATTTTATATCCATGTCTAGGGATGCTAATCCTATGTCATATAGTGAGAATATTGTTAAAAATAAAATGTATAATCTTTTTATTAATACTATTATTAATGGTCAAAGGTCTGTTATAGAAACTGAGGGAGGGAATGTATTTAGGTATGGAGGACAGGCTCCCGTTATACAATCTGTAGACCCAACAATGAGATTAAAGCCAACAATTCTTGGTGAAGATGGCAAAATTGAACGATACGGTGAAATAATGATAGGTGAGCATGAGAGGTCATCTAATATTAATGAGATTATAAAGGGGAATAGAGATATAATATTTGTTGAGAGAGGAAAGACAATTACTCCAGAAAAATTATTTGGAAAAGAAGAATGGGATGTAATAAGGCAGGACAGGACATTAGGTATGTTGCATGATTTTATAAACGGTGGATTTGAAAAAGGGAAGCCAAGACCTGATTTGCAAATAGGTCTTATTACTAATAGAAAACCTCGTACAAGACCAAACGATATGGCTATTTTAGGATTAAAAGGATTCCTTCCCAAGTCTTATGGTAAATCTGCATTAGTTAATAGTCTAGACATCGTTAATATTTTTGAGGGGGATTATGATGCTGATAAGGTAGACTATTTTTATGGGGCAAGAAAGCCTATGATAGACCATGCAATAAAATCAGGACAATATTTTGTACAAGGAGTAGACCCTAGTACTTTAACAATTCCTACTAGATTTTCTTGGGCTGATTCCCCTACTACAATTGTTGGTAATATAGAAAATATGGCTGCTAATAGTGAGTTAGCTACAAAGCAAATTGGTGTAGTGCAAAAAGTCCCTAGAATGTTGAATAATTTAAGCCACATTGCTCAAAATATAACAGTTAAAGATGGGATAGTAGAAGATAAAGCACTAAAAAGATTTGAAGCTAGGGAAGGTGAATTGCCTCAAGTGTTGTTTTATACTAAAAACTCAGGGACTGGTGAATTAGATAGATTAGTTATTGATTTTAATAATAAAGATTTTTATCAAAGAGCAGCTTTAGAAACTCAATATATGATAGACATGGGTGGAGGCGCTAATCCAGAACTTATGACTGATATAAGGAATTGGAAACCAAGATTCTTATTTCCAAGTATAGAAGAAAGTATTACTCCAGGCGAAGCTAGAAAGCAAGGAGTAGGTTTTATTAATAGAGCGATAACACAAAATAAAAATGATAGAAGGTTGAGAATATTTAGAAAGTTTGATAAAGATGGAAAAGAAATAGAATTATCTGAATTAGATAAGGCTATGATAAAAGAAGTAATGACAGAATATGGAGCCTTTTTAAATGTTATAGGGAATGAGACATACCAAAAAAGTGGAGAGAGTAGAAGTATAACATATAATGATGTATATAATAAATTAGATTCTTTTTATAATTTTAATTCTAATATGAGTAATCAATTATATACTAGGTTGTGGGGTAAGTTTAAAAAAGATAAACAATTTCAATTAATGTTCGAGCCTAAAGAAATAAAATATGAAAAATATGGCAAGGAAAAAGTATTTGAAAAAGATACTAGAGATATATTTGATGATGGAGTTGGTACAATAAAGCAAAATGTTAAAGGGATATCAGAAGGTACTAGAGGAGGAGTCGTAGAAAGAACATTAAATCAAGTATGGCAAGCAGATGTGTTTCAAAGTAATGCAAATAAAAAATATAAGTCAGAGCCAACTGTTACTGGTGATTTAGTAAGACATTTAGATAATTGGTATCATCAAATATCAGGAGGGACTTACGAGTTAGAAGGAAGAGCTCCACACGCAGATTATACACAAAGCTTAATATTGAAAGAAGTAAGAGATTATAACTCTGGAGCTTATGCTGTAGGAAAAATTAAAAGAGATATAATAAAAACTAAGAATAGAAATGATTTATCTTATAAGCAAAAGCAGGGTCTTATAAATTATAAGAATAATCTTATAAGTGATATAACTAAAAAAATGCATGGAATACCAAAAAAGTTCTTTATATCTGGTAAAACCGTAGATTTAAGAAAGTATAAAATTGAACCTGTTGAGGGGAAAGAAACTATAGATGCTGTTGTAAGACATAATACTATAGAATCTCTTATAGATTTTAGAGGTGGATTAGGTGGGGATACTAATAGACAATCAGATGTAAAGGATGTTATAGAGTTAAGAAAGTTAATGTATGGTAGCGGGGATAGTCTAAAAGATATACTTGATTATGGAAAAACAACTTTATTAACCGATGCTACCGTTAGATATTTAAGAGAAATAAATCCAGAAAAGGGTAACTATACAGTAGAAAGTGAATTACTATTAAGAGGATTTAATAAATATGGAGTTGATTTTATTATTGATTTTATGCGTTCCCCTCAAGATAATTTTACTCTTGGTGTGCATAATGGTAGATTAGTCCCAATGCCATATAGTAAAAGCAGTAGATACAGAAGGGGTTTACAATTTTTAACAGAGGCTTCTAGGGCAGAGAAAACAAGAGAATTATTTGGTATAGAAAAAGGTATTACTTCAGAAGAAGTGGCGGCGGTGAAACAACTTTTGGGAATAATTCAAGTAACTGAATCTAATTTTGATAGATTTTATAATAAGAGATTTGATATGAAAGATTTTACATCTGAGCCAGATTATTCTGTTAGGATTGGCAAGGGTGAAGATTCGTTTTTATTTTCATTATCTAATGTTAGATTGCCGTCATTTAGTAAGCCTATAGAAGATACAATATATGACTATAACAGTATAAAGTGGACTAGGGATACAAATAGAGTTTCAGGTGGGTTTGATTTAATTAATGATGCTAGTTTAAGTTTTTATGCTGACATAGCAGAGGTATCTGGAAGAACTGCTGAGTTTAAGGATTACTTAAATATTATGAATGGATTAAAAATGCAAATGGTTCAGAATAAAACAATAGACCCAATTGAGTATTTGGCGATTCGTTCTACTATACAAAATGATATGAAGCAATTAGTGAGTGATGTTCTTAGTGGTGGTATAGACATTAATAAACAAAGTGTTTCTTACAGAAGATTAAGAAAAAATCCTATGTATATTTTGTATGGAGGAGATGCAAATGGCGGTGATTATAGGGGTGTTACATTGGAAAAGAGTAGAAAATATTTACAAAAGGAATTAAAAGAGGTTGTGAGCATGAGAAAAAGATTAGAACAAGCTGATGAAACCTTTGGAATTAAAGAAGAAACTGGAAGAACAAAGTTAAAAGAATTTATTAAAGGTTGTCAGGAGGTATCTTAATGGCAGTTTGTTTACCAAATGCAAGAGACTTAGGAAAAGAAATAGAGAGCTGGGCTAATACTAAAAAGGCAAGAGCTACTTTTAGAGACCCATATGAAGCTGCTTTTAGGATAGTGGAAACTGAATTTTTAGTTTCTATAAATGATTTAGGAGCTAGAGAAATTGATATAACAAAAGGCCAACTAGGCTCGTTTAAAACAAGACTAAAAGAGCTAGATAGATTAATAGATAAGGGAACTTTAGATAATGCTTTTGCTGTTTCATTTTGGCAGACTTCTAAGTTTGGTAAGAAAGACCCTATTATTGGTTCTGTATTGAGAAATATGCAGTTATCAAACTTTTATTTTAGAGAGCATGAATCTACCGATAAAAGGCTAATGTCCGATATGATGAAGAATTTGGAATCAGAAGCTAGGGATAGAGGATATTTTGAATCTTCTGGATTAACTGTTAAGCAATCTCAAAAAAAGATGCAGACTTTAGATGATGCTTTGCAAACAGAAATAGTTAATTATCAAAATGGAGATGCCAAGAGTTTAAATAAAATAACCGATATACAAAAGGAAATGCAAGGGTATGTTCAAAAAACATATTTAAAAGTCTTTGATGATATGATTGAGTTGCTTGAAAATAAAGATAGGAAGGGCTCTATATCTTCTGTTGAAAAAGATGTTTATAGCAAATTAACTTCGAAGCAAAAACAAGAAGTCAATGAGGGTAAGAGAACTATAAAGTTATCTAGTACGGATTTAGCTAATGTAAGAAACCCAGATGGAACAAGACTTTCTGGAAATATGTACGATTCTCTTGTTACATATAAAACTTTGATGGATGGTTTATATCAAAGATTAAGAAATGGTGTAACTGCTCAAATAGATGGAATTATAAATAGAGCTGAAATGCAACGAGGGGAACTATCTGTCGAGGGAGTAAAGGCTTTAAAGAAAAATCTCGAAGGCAAATTAATGCCAAAATATGAAGGTAATGGATTTTTTCCTCATTATACTAGAGATTTAAATGTTGATTTTATGTCTGGTTTAATGCCAAAATTAGATGAGTTAAATACAGTTGCAAATCCTTATGAGAAAGGTAAAAATAAGAGGACTGCAAATGAAGTTGTTGCAGATATAAATAGTTACATAAGTGGACACGCAAAAAGTAGGGGTGAAGATTATGAGTATAGTAAGAATTTTTTAAACTCTGTTACTAATTATATACATGATGTTAATAGGTTTAATTATACTGCTAATATGAATAAGCATATGATTAAAGGTTTATCTGATGTAGAAAAAATATATAAGACTGATGGGGATGCTAAAGGATATGCTCAATCAGTTGTTAATTATATACAAGATATGCATAAAGCATCTAATGGTCATCAAGATATGTCTCCACAAACAAGGGCTGTGATGAGAACACTTCTTGGATTTGAGTTTATATCTAAGTTAGGATACAATCCTAGAGGAGCTTTAAGAAATTTTACACAAAGATTATTGGACTATGTAGAGTGGGGGCCTATTCAAGTCAGAAAATCTAATGATATATTAAATAGAATAGGTCTAAAAGATGTTGATATAGAATCAGAATTAAAGAGAGTAGGTTTATACTTCTCGGAAACTTCTCCTCAATTATTAGAGAGTGAATTAGGAACTCCAGCTTCTACATTTAAATCAATAGAATATGATGAGTCTACTGGTAAACATAAATATGTTAAGAAAAGTGGTCTTGAAAAAATCGCAGATAAGGTTGGTTGGGCTGCTGGAAAATCAAGCTATTTACATAGGCAAGCTGAGAATTCCAATAGAAAACATACATTTAAAATTGCTTTTGCCCAGATGTATGATTGGTTACATACTCCAAAATATATAGAGCAGTTAAAATCTAGAAATCAAGATTTGACTGATGCTCAAGTAAGACAAAAAATAAAAACAAGAGCAAGAAATTATGCAGTTAATATGGTTGTTTTAAATCATTTTGATTACGCTGATTATGCAAAGAGTAAAGCTTTAAGAAGTAAAGTTGGTAAATTTTTAGGACAATTTCAACATTATAGTTTTGAATTTTTAGAAAGAAATATAAAAATATTAAGAGAAGCCAAGCATGATATGATATCTGGAAAAGTACTGCCTGGGATGGATGCTCAAGGTATCTCAAAAGCATATAGAATGGCTTTGGTTTATTTTCTTGCTCCAGTAATGGCTTCTGCTATGACTGGTGTAAACTTTTCTAATTTAGTAGAACATGATACTGCTACTAGAATTGGACAATGGGCAACTGTATTAACTGGAGATGAGGAAGAAATTAATGAAGCTTTTTATGGTAAAGGCCCAATTATATCTACATTTGGAGGTCCAATTACTTCTGACTTAATAGATATTGGAATAATGCTTGATTTAGTAGACCTTGATGATGATAATATTCTTACATTAATAGGTGGTTTAGAGAAATATGACCATGAAGATAGTGCTAAAAAAATAAGAATACTAAATACATTTGCTGGTAGAGTCGTTAGCCAGCATATACCATTATTAAAAGAAGGTAAAATTGGATGGGCTCTTCAATCAGAAGCTGGAGTATATCCAACTGCTGAAGCTAAAAAGAGACAAAAAGAATTAGATAAAATTAGAAAGCAAATATTGCCAGAGGATGTAGAAAAAGCTTTACAAGCTTTGGAACAGGGTAATTTTTCTTAGAAGACAGTAGGGCTTAGGTGGAAAAATACTAAAACCACCCAAGTTCCCTATAAACCTACTGCCTAATATTTTCTTAGCTCTTTCCCATTATAATCTTTTTTTCTAATTCTTTTGTATAGTTTATTAATCCAATTATTATTGATTGTACAACTATTTCTTTAGTGTCACCATCTGATTCTTTTGCATATTCTAATAATTTTAAATTTGCTTTAAACATTATTTTTAAATAATCATAATTAGTTTTCATTTGCTCTCCTCCATATTGCTATGCAGATTGCATCTGATGTATATAATGTTGTTTTTTCATAAAAACATTTTGCTATTTTTTTCAATTCTTGTTTCCTCTCCTTCTTATTTTTTGGAAGACTAAAATCCTTTTGCCATACTCTAGGCGTTACTAATTCATATTCGATGTTATTTGATTCAAGTATTCCTATCCAAGCTCCATAATTTACTCCAAACTTAAAAGCTGAACTTCTTCCATCCGTTGGAAACGCATGAACTTTTTCCATTGTGCATATGTAGGAACCATTATTAATTAAATTTATTAATTTAGCCATTTCATTAAATGTTGGCGGACATTTATAAGCCTCTACATAATCTTCATGGAGAACTGCAATTCCTCCAGACTTGCCAGGGTCAATTGCTATGTATTTTTTCTCCAAATATTGAGTTTTGGGCTTTGTCTTTTTGATATCTTTTAGATTGCGTTGCTTTCGTACCATAGTGTTCTCTTATTGCACATTTTTTGCATACTATTAATTCTTCTTTTCCTATGGGAGCCGTGTAATAATACATATCTGTATACCCTAGACTCCCACACATTTTACATTCATTTCTTTCTGGTCGTAGTATCTTTTTTATCTTGGGTATCACTAAATGCTAGTTCCCTATTTGGGTAGAATTTACAC
>Ga0098061_1000504_pt1 | contig 18995 bp, 14 predicted proteins | sample 22_taG_FD_92579 | JGI IMG/M metagenome (GOLD analysis project Ga0098061, IMG submission 92579) | Marine viral communities from the Subarctic Pacific Ocean - 22_ETSP_OMZ_AT15343 metaG | ecosystem: Environmental > Aquatic > Marine > Oceanic | place: Subarctic Pacific Ocean | collected 2015-01-20
CCGGAACAACAAATCCCAAAGGTTTTACTAATGATATGATAGACTCTATTCGTTGAGCAGAGTCTAAAAACATTTCAGTAGAAACCATATTAGCATAATAACCATAATACATTGTGTTATATGCCAATACATCTATGAGTACCTGAGCAGCAGATCCTGCGTAATTATAATCTTTTAGTATATCTTGTGTTTTTAGATAATCTATGATACTATCTTTTATATCATAAAAATCTAATTTTCCTAATTGTGTATTTGGAGATTGTGAATTCATATTATCTTACCTTTATTATTCCTATATTAATTGAATCTCTTAAGTGTTTTCCGTCTAAACTAACCTTATTTAAGAAATATGAAATGTAAACATATAACATATTGGTGTCAGATGCATATGCTTTTGCATCTGATATATTATGTCCGGGAACCGTAGAAGATTGTTCTGTGATGGGAGCATCATTTATTATGATATCATCCGTTCTAACTCTCGGTTCAAACAGTTTTATAGCATCCCTCAATTCCATTTCCAACCTCATATTATCCATAGGACTAAAATTTTCAAACAACATATCATTGATTCTGGTGCCAAATTTTCTATTGAACGGTTTTTCACCAGGGATAGTCAGAATAAGGTTAATAAGAGATTGTCTTACTGCATGGACATCTTTCATCAAAGAAACATCTCCTGTGAATTTGTTTTTGCTAAAATTTATATCAATATCTGAATTTACGGTAGAAAGTGCCATATTAATCTCCTAATTTATGTATAACAAAATACCCATTTTAGAATAGATCTTGAATGAACTTCCACATACTTTCAAAAACATTTGGATCATCGTTTGGATCAAAAACAGCGGTATCTCTTACCAAAGAAATATCCATTGCATGTGCGTGAGGGAAATTACCAATTCTATGTTGTATACCTGCAACCAACCACCTACCACCTAATCGTTTTTCTTTATCTTCTGTTGCCTTGGGTTCTTTGATGTATATTAAAGTTCCTGGTCTCAAAGTCAGATCACCATGAATTATCATTAAGGATTTTTGTGATGTCACTAACATCATTTGTGCATTTCTCCACAATGGTTGTTGTGGTGGAGTATCCCAATAGGTTGAATATGTGTTAGTATATTCTAAATATTCTCCAAACTTTTTGCCAACACAAGGACAATTACAGCTACTTGGATGCTCCAAGTCAGTCCATAAACATCCAAGATATTCTTCTCCCAAACCCTCAGCAGATTTTATCAATTCACATTCTTTGATAGACTCTTTTGCTTCTTTTATTTCTTCTTTTGTTGGTTCTTTTAGATCATCCTTAGAGACTGTTGGGATAGTTATACCATGAAAATCCAAATACCATCCCCAGAATCCCCCAATCCCATCATCAATTTCTTCGTTGATTCTTTCAACTTCTTCATCTGAGTCTGGTTTTAGTTCTTGGCAGGGGCAGTTACATAATGGTTCATCTTCATCACAATCTGAGTTGTCAACAGGTCCATCTGGGTTTGCACAAGGATATTCTTCCCACACACCCATGTGAGAATGTGTTATTTTTTTACTACTTGTCCAAGTATCGTTGGCAAACCTAGTCAGTTTAGATATTAGTATATTTTTACTCATTGCTTTATTTATGCTCCTTTACCAATCCCACCACCCAGATCCTTGATTTGAGTCCCACCAATTTTCTGGAAGAAATATTCCCGAACCACATCGATTGGGGTGTGAGCAATCGACATAAGGGCAATTGCACGTTTGACAATAAACAGTTGCTGCATGACCTTCACCAATCTCCTCATCACTTCCCCATGTCCGACAAAACCAAAGACAGTCGCAATCTCTTGAAGTACAACTATCACTAACCGTCTCACATGGGTTATTAACACATCGAATTCCGTCGCCCATATATGTACAATATTTGCATTCTGAACTTTCGTCATAATTACATGGTATATTTGAATGATGATCACAAAATTCATAATTATTAGATTCTGCTTGATGATGAACAGAATCATTTCTTGTATTACAGTCAGTTTCCGTTTCATAAGAACATCCGCCACCCAATGTTCCGTCTATGTTTCTGCAACAACAGGCACCTTTTGGCATACTATCTGGTGATTTTCTAGGATCACCCCTTTCTCTACATCGACCCAAAAGACATGCCAATTCTGACGGACAGTCAGAATCTGATAAACACTGGGGAGGATAATCTACAGGGTCTGCAGGGGGATCTTCTCCGGGTTCGGGACAACCACCCAACAATTCTACACTTTCTTCTGGTTCTTCTCCTTCTTCAACTTCTGCAGAAACACATGGCATATCTGGGAAATATGTTCCACCATACCAATCACAATTTTGCTCAGTGATTCCGTATACACAACCCCCATTCCAACAACAAGATCCACATTCGTTTGTACATTTTCCATTTATACAACATTCGCAACTCTTACAATCTTCATCATCATCGCAAATACAAATGTCAATACATCCTTCTTCACAAGTTTTATGATATTTCCATATACCAACGTCATTTGTTTCTATAGCACAATCCCAAGGATACATTTCGTTTCCTACACATTCCCAGTCGCATTGCAAATCACATTCACATTCTTCACATTCCCCATCGTTGCAACATAAACCACACTCACAATCATCATTATTTTCACAATCATCATCATCAGATGGTTCGCATTCTTCACATATACCTTCATCTTCGTTGCAGCATTCACCTTCGATTGTACAATCATTATTAGATTCGCAGCAAGTAACACACATATTTTCATCGCAACATTTTCCTGGATTACAATCTGTTGTTTCTTCACATGTATTATCGGATATTGCTTGATCACAGCAAGTTTGTATATCTCCAGAACACGATGATCCCGGTCCATTCCATTTATATGTTGGCGTCGTCCACGGAAGCGTAGTCATCCCGAAGGCATACCACGGCGGTTCTGCCGGTAGGGGGTCTTGCATGTCCCCAATATGGCCATGTTCCAACAACCAAGGAACCAAACACTCTAAATGTGTGGTTATTTTACACCCGACTTCATCAGAAGTAGGATCGCTATTACAACAAGCACCACTTGAATTTAAGTCCACAAGTATTTTCCCAAGAACACCATCTTTCTGACACCAATCTTCTAACCCTACATCAGAAGGATCAATACACGAAAAATTAGAGTAGATGTGGTTTCCATTTGCATTACTTGCCTCGACTTCACAAGCATCAGCACTATTGTTAGCAGATTCCTCATGCACCCAACAAACAGTATAACCCTGGCTCCTTTGTTTACACCACGAATAATGAACGTCCTCACCCTCTCCGTAAAAATCCGGAATGTATATTTCAAAACAAGTGGTATCGTAAGGACATGAATAACTTCCGCAGGTTCCCCAAAAAGAACCATCTTCATTAGATTCTTCTTCATGACAATGACATTCTTCCTCTTGTGGGTACATACACGTGTCATCGCCCCAACCCTCGACGGAACACACCAAGTGAGATGCACATTCTCCATCCATAGAACATCTCTCCATCCAACCACTACCACAAATATCTTGAAAGTTGCAATTGGTAGATGCACAAAAATCAGAAATATCAGAACACGATGATCCCGGTCCATAACGTCCACTTGCTGGTATCCCATCTGGCATCGGATTAGGCCACAGTGGTGCTTCAATACAACCATGGCATGTAGTATCCCAAGCAATAATCCCTGTTGCATGACAATTACATCTTACTTCACCTTCTGGAGGTGGATTGCAGATCGGTCCAACCGGACCCATAATACAATCTTGACAGCCCAAACAATCGGGGCAACTTTCACATTCACAAACCATTTCATAAAAATCTGGGTAGTTGTCGATCCATTCGGGGGGTATACAATTCGCAGTGAGGTTTCGAAAGCCTGCGCGAGTGCAATATTTTTCGTAATATATGCCTTGTTCGCAAGTTGACCCAAATTCGCAATCGGAATCACTTTCACATTCTACCCCTGCCCCATCCCCCCCATCGCAAAACCAACTACAAGTTGGGGGATGCGCACAACTCCCGTCCCAGCAACCTGTTCGATGTTCGCAACACAAAGAACCAGCACATTCACTATCTTCTTCGCAAATAGCACCAAACAATTTAAAACCATTCTCTTCGCACCAAGGACACCCACCTGTCTGATATCCGCCGTACCTTTTTGCGCCCCAAATACCATTGTAATCAATTCTGAAACAACCAGAACCCAAACCAAGCCATCTTGTTCTATGTTCTATTCCATAAACGGGATCAATATATCCATCATAATCACTACATTCTGTTGCAGTAAGAATTTGACAATCAGTCTGTTGGGTATATTGATCATGAGAAGAAGGATCCTCACATGTTGTCGTATCAATTGCAGGAATACATGGAGTACCAAATATATCATCGTTGGTGACTGTAAAGCAACATGCACCAAATTCAAATTCACATTCACAATCTTCTTCTTTTGTGCAAGGTACAACACTGCAATCTGTTTCTGGTCCAAACCAATGCCCGACACAACTATCTTTTACTACATAATCACATTCACCATCATGACAACATGCACCGAGTTTGTCACCGACAGTACACCATTCTTCCGGTAAGCACCTACCACAACAACTATTACCGCACCAAGTTCCAGAACAAACACAACATCCATCTTCACACCCAATGTCTTGGTCACATAATTCATCTGGATCAATGCAAGGTAAGCATCTTGATGTACCGTTGCCTAATACAAAGCAACACAAATTACCACCACAACCACCATCTACACAACCATCATCTTGTGGTTCAGGTTCACAATTTTCATTAATATCAAGACCTTCCCAATATTCTGAACATGTTGTATTGCAACACCACACTCCACCCGTCATATTACAAAAACATTCGTTTCGTGTCCAACACGCAGGCCAATGACCATGATCGAAATCCATATAAATGCAGGAACATTCTGCTTCTTGTGTTTCGCATTCTATATCTCCGGGCCACACATCAGGGAAAAATACTGAGTCAGATCCATCTGGAAGGTTAGAACAATCTTCTTCTGTAGATCTTGCAGCAACTTTATAACATTGCGATGGTAGAGTACTACCAACCATAGGATAAAAGCAACAAGTTCCCATCACTGGTGGTTCTGGTTGTTCACATAAACCATCTGTACATATAATTTGGTCACCTTGAAAAATCCCGTTTTCGTTGTTATAGCAATCGCTGCATGACATTGCTTGACAAGATTCATCTAGTAAACAACACGCACCATACCCGATACACTCAACATCCTCATCTTCACCTTCTTCATTTCCTTCATAGTCATCTTCTGTACTTTTGCAAACTCTATTTTTTCCTTGCCAAACACCATCTAATTCTTCGCATTCTTCTGGTAATAAGGAATTCACACATTCTTCAAATTCAATATCTCCACTTTCACATATACAACAAGAACCTCTATCCATAAAGCAATTTACATATGGTCCATTACAAAATGTTTCGTCACCTTGATAGGAACCCTGATATATGTAACCCTCGCACAAAAATTGTGATAGGTTATCTATACATCCTTCATCTGGTAAACAACATGCACCAAACATCATCTGACATGAGGCACATTTATTATTTACACAACAGTTACATCCTTGACAATCGATATCAACAGTTTCTTCGTTGCAAGGTCTACCAATACAACTTTTACATACACCAAACACACAACAGTCGCATCCTTGACAATCTTCATTTTCGGTACAAGGTTCGTCCGGTAAATCACAAAGACCAGGTAAACATTCTGTATCTTGTCCTTGGTACTCTCCTTCTACTGCTGCACAAACTTCTTCTGGAATAATTTCACAAGTTCCATCTGGTAAACAACATGCACCCCCAATCCCCTGACATAAACAACACCCTCCAGTTAGAGGCTCACATTGTTCTTCTATTTCGGAACAACTTGGGTTACACCAGTGTTGTGGGTCTGCACCATTTTTTCCCACATTAGACGAGGCACCCAAATAATTTGGCAACCTACCGCGCCATCGACCCAATTTCTCCGTACATTCCCAAGTGTTTAAATTTTCACAAGACCCATCAGGCATACAACAAGCAGCAGTAGGTAAACAGGGATTTTCTTCGTATTCTTTTCCTTTATGATCCCAAAAAATATCCCCGCAATTATCAGAAATTTCATACCCCTCTTCTGATAAGAAATCACTACAAACAAATTGCCAAAAATCATTATTACAATGCTTTTTCTTTAGCTGTTCTTCCGTTGCGCCACCAAAAGTGCCGCCACCATCTTCATCCAATAAAGAATATTGAAAATTGTCGATTTGGGTTGCATTCAATCCCCACACACTACTATCATATACAACAATGACCGCACCCTTGCCATTCTTTTTCCAAACTACTGTACAATTTTTATTATTATCACAATCTTCTGGACAATGAACCGCCTTGCAACTTCCAACTAATCCCTTACCTTTATTTACAGGAACAAGTCCCTGTGCATATTTGGTATAAAAAGGTAATGCTCTTCTGGTTCCATTTTCATCTTCTTTTCTGAAAGGACTCTTTGTTTTTTGGCATGTAGAAATTATATTGGATGCGTTTGGACTTCCACCGTGTGTGTGGTTACTATCATCGTCTGCCAACCACACTTCATTTATAAGGTCGTCACCAAAATCAAAAAATTGTTCCTCCGACTCGCCTGGTTCTGCTGCACAAAATTCTGCAAATTCTATTAGTCTGTCATTAACCATCTCGACGGTCATATTTTCTTCTGGATATTCGTCCCACACATTGTCAACATCACAAGAAACATTTCCAACATGAGATTCATAAAATGGACCTGGTTTATAAAAAATAAATGACTTGTCTTGTGCGTGTTTCCATTCACCCATAATCACTAATTTACCACCAGAATTAACCCAGTTTCTAATCCATTCCCAATTTTCATAATTATTTTCGGGTGTGGGTGGAATAGTTGCAACTTTCATAGACGAAACTACACCAGACTCTTGATAATTTCCAACGTTTCCAACGAAGGCAATCTTATGACAATCTATATTATCTTTGGTGCAATGCATTGTACAATCACCTTGAGGAAATAATGGACCTCCCCAATAAACCATCCACTCTGCAAAAACCTGAGGTGACCAAGGAAGAAATCCATGAGGCGGTGCAAATTGATAGCGCCAAGGTGGAGTAATATCTGGCCAATGGATGTCTCTCCATCGTTCATCGTCAGGATCAAATCTTCGTGAGCAATACGAAGATTTCCAATATTGAGTCCCCACAGACCCCATATCAAAATATGAATTTGTGGTTGCATCATTTTCAAGTTCATACATGTCGGGGTATGTTGACATGTATGGATTGCTGCCCATCGCAGGAAATGTATATGAAGATTCTCCTATTGCACAGACTGGACAACTTCCTTTGAGATTAGAAAATAAATTATCAACAAGTTCTTTATGATCTTCTTTGTGTTGCAACCAAGCATTATCCTTACAATCAATATTATCACCACAACCAGGAATAACCGTGGAATCATATTCAGTTATTAAATTATTTTTTAATTCAACATACTGATGCCAGAATGTATCTTTATAAGAATATACACTCTCATCACAAGGATTGTCACCACACCCACAACAACATGTAGTTCTATGAGTAGACATATTTAATTAGAGACAATCACACAACCCATCGTGGGCATTTGGTACATCAAAGAAAAATATTTCTTCTGGGAAATTGTCATCTTCACCTTCTTCATTTTCTTCTGGAACAAAAACTTCTAACATATAACTCGGAATCCTATTCATCTGTACAATATGTTTATGAAAGTGAACATCATCACCATCAACCGAACACGGATCTACTCCAATTTTATAATAACCACCTACGGGCATCATTTGATATGCTTCTGGATAATCGTTGAAATCTTCGTCTGCGACATTGACACCGGGTCCAACAAATATATTATTACCTTCTTTAGTGTTTAATAATTCGTTTATGTTGAATGCACCATTTTCTACATTTGCAATACCTTTCAAACCATCTGGTATTACAACAACACTAAATGGTGCATTTTCTTTTGTTAGAATTTCTAGTTCGATATCATCTTCACCTTCTTCATTTTCTTCGTCATCGACTATTGCATCTTTCGGCCAAATCTCTACTTCTCTCCAAGTGTATTCATATATTCCACCCCTTGCATCATCTTGTATTAATTTTGCATCATCAATTACCGCAAAAAATTGCATTTTTATATCTTCTTTATCGCAGCATATAGTGTGTCTATACACATCCCATTTTTCTTTTAGGTTCTTTATTCTTAAATATTCTTTATAATTCTCTTTACTTGGTTCAATTACATTTTCGTAAATATTTTTTAATTTGTTAATTTCCATGTTGGTTTGATCAAACATTGTCTGCCACATATTTGTGTTTTGTTTACCGAAACCACCATCTTTCATTCTACTAACTAAAAAGTCTTGGTCTTTTAGTTTTCTATCATTGTTAAATACAGAAGAAAAGTAGCCATAAATGTCATTCTTCTTTATTTCTCTACTCTTCTGGGGAGATTTTTTATCTATACTCGTATCAATCCAGTCTGGAAGTAATTTATATTCTTCTACCGTTTCCCAATTTTCCCAATCTCTATGATAATCATAATCAATTATACTTTGATCGTGCATAGAAAGACCGTCCGAATAGTTGTGATAGGGATCAGAATAATTTGGTTTAATTAGTTCATAATATGAAGAATAACCACCATTTTGCCACAAACCCAAATGATCATATTCTGTATCACTTGCGAAAGATAATAGTTTAGGATCACCCTTATCTTTTACAAACTCTAGGTCTTTGGTTGCACCGTCACTTTTCCCATAGACGAACGGAGTGGACTTCTCAGGAGAATATTCGGAAGATTTTGGTAAATTCGAGTCTGTGATCATCTTTCTTATAGATTTGAAATGCCATCCATCAAAATCATTCCAGAACAAGAAATTAGAATGACCTTGCTGGTTTACACCAATAGAATTTTCGGTTAGGTTGGTCATGAGTTGCATGAGAGTCAGGTTATTTGATTTCTTTCCCCACGGATATAAATTTGGATTCTTTTTCATCCATATAGAATTGTGAGTTTCTTCGATATCCATACTGTTTGGAATCGACCAACCATCAGAGCCATTGAAATATTTTCCTGCAATGTTATTTACTAATCCACCACCTTTTCCAGAACTAGCAATCTTTACAAAAGAATCCGTATTCAAAAATTCAGCGTGTTGTTCATTATCGGGAATATTATAATAATATCCTTCACATGACATGAAGTTTATTTTATATTGACCTTTCTTTAAAGTACCACCATATGCACCATCTGCAGTAGCAATATCGCCCTGTTGGTGAGCTTCCGTCAAACAAAATTCTAAAATTTTCTTAGAACCAGGAATTCCCGGTGTTTCCATCTCTATATGTACGACTTCATCTTGACCGTTTACTACAAATTCACCAACCATATTGTCTGGCTCCTTTATAATCATACTCCCCACAATAGATGGTGAAAGTATACTTTCCATTATAGTCATTGTATAAAGGTTATGCCCAATTTTTTTTGTTTCTGGACCAACGATAATAATTTCTTCATCTTTAGATTTTATCTTTCGTATAGACAACTTCGTGATGTCAACTTTATATCCTTCATTTTCAGTATATACCATATTCTAAGAACCTTATTATAAAGTTGTTATATATTTAGTAGTTCCCGGTGGAACCGTATTATTTATTAGCGAATGAAATTCTCCGACCACAAGATTCAATATTTGTGGTCTCAATAATTTAATTATCCTATTATTATCATTTTTTCTAATAATGTCTGCCCCTTTGCTAATTACTTTAATTCCACTATTTACTGGCATATCATCAGTAACCCATTTATACAACAAAGTTGCGGTCAAACCACACAAACTTCCAGCACCTTTATAAAAGTCACCAGTCGTTCCATTTGGAGAGTTTCCGTCAATCATTGAATATGGATTTAGCATATCTTCATTATGATATTCAAAGAATGATAAACCATTTTTTATAGATTCAGATCTTCTAATGATTCCGAAAGTTGAACCAGCAGTTGCACAATATGGACCTTGCGCTTCTGTTTCATCATCGGTAGGTCCCGTAATTTGAACACACGCCGTCCCACCAAGTGATTGGATTGCACATGCTGTCAGTCCGAAACCGTTAACCTTTTTATATCCTTCATTTGTCGGCGTATATACATAGAACTCATCTCCTTGAGAAAATGTTCCTTCAGATTCTTTGGTTTTTACATCTACTCTATGATGGAAATGATCAATATCGTTTATAATTCCCCAAACATTCAAATCAAGTATATTACCTGTAATATCTCTTCGTACTATGACATCATCTTCTTTGATGTCTAGGTTTTCCATAAAATAATAACTCTTACCGTCTAAAAATTCAGAAAATAACTTATTGATTTCGTTGGATGATTTTGACCAATCATTATCTAAATCAACGATGCCATTTGAAAGTAAAACCACCCACCACAATGCACTATCTCCATAGACATCAAATGCAACTTGATCGGGAGTATCTCCGTCATTTATGACATACTGATTAAAGTTAGTGGGTGTATCTAAAGTTTTCTTTTTGAGTGCGACTCTACGAAAAACATCCTGCATCTTAATGGTAAGATTGCCGTTCTCTGTTGAAAATTCATAATCTATTTTTGGAAAATTTTTAAAATACATTTATTATCTCATTAAATTTATAACGGTGACATTCCACCATACATGCCACCATAAACACCCGAACCTGCATCTGTTGCAGCAGAGTATGGCAATATACTCGTCCAGTCGTTGGTTGCAACTGCTTGTGATGCTTCTAAAAAACTCAGTTTTAATGTAGTTGCAAGAGGAAATCCATCTCTGGCTACTGCCATCGAACCGTCAGTTAGTTGTGTTGGTGAAATTGATACACTCATCAAGACAGAAAGAAATTGATCCATGTGCCATCGCCAGCCACCTGGTTTGTGTGGAGCAGCTTCTGCATTGATATCTTGGGACGGGGCTTCTTGAGGATGGGCAAAAGTAACATCCCACATTGGTGGTGGTTGTACTTGTTCATTCCCGCGGAGGCCACCCCCTGTGGTCCAATTAGCCTTTGCCTGTACTGGATATACAGACGCCTGAAAAGATCTACAGATTGTTGCAATAACTTCGCCATCACCAGTCTCTCTGTTTATCAAATTCCAAGAATAATGTCGTTGTCTCAATTGCGGCATCTTAAATTGAGCCATACTCAATTCCATCTGTTCTATATCATTCAAAGCTCGTCTACCCGAACCGACCAACCCAAAGGTGAGAAAATTTGCTGTACCAGAAAGCGCTTCTCCCCAACCACCTCTGAGATCCGCATCTGTATATCCCCAAAATCCATCATTTGCACCCTGATCCCATATTGCCGTATCAGTAGACACGACACTAGGATATGGTAGATAAATATCATGAATAGATCCAGAATCTGTTGACGATTGTGATTGGTCGTCTAATGTATTTTCAAACGGTCTTGCAGCAAATCGTAAAAAACCACTACTAACTTCATCACTAGACCAGACACCCTTCTGTGGATATGATAATGCAGTCATTGTATTTTCCTAATATTATTTAATATCATACTATATTTATACGAAAGTTCATAAATAAATCATATGGCGTATAAAACTAAATATAAAATAAAAAATAAAGATAAATACATTGGTGACCCATCCAATATTGTTTGTAGGTCTTTATGGGAACGGAGAGTGTGTAAATATCTCGATGAAAATGTCAATATCTCAAAGTGGGGAAGTGAAGAAGTTTCAATCCCATATTATTCCACCACAGACAAAAAAATGCACAAATATTATCCAGATTTTATTATAAAAAGTGGAAATGATATCTCAATCCTTGAAGTTAAACCCAAAAAACAAACAATTCCACCAAAAAAACCAAAAAAATCAAGAAAAAGTTACATAAACGAATGTATAAGGTATACAATAAACCAAGAAAAGTGGGAATCTGCAAAAGATTTTTGCAAAAGTCGAAATTGGAAATTTATAATACTCACAGAAGATGATATTCTTCCATAAATAAGTATAGAGAATAAGCATGGCCGGATATCATAGAACAATAGACGATTTCAAGACACTCCTATCAAGAGGTGGTGGTCTGTCAACACCAACTAGATATGCTGTGGAAATTATGGAGGTGGGGGGTGAAGGTGAAGTGGAATGGAAGGGTATGGAGGGCAGCGGCGGAACTAAACCAGCATCAAGCAACCTGTTTCACCCAGAAAACATAACACTACCATCAAGATCATTTTCAACTATTGCAGACACACATTTTGGTCCAGTTCGTCAATATCCCCACAGAAGACAATATAATTCTGAAATTGTAATGACCTTTATATCATCGGAAAATCAGTGGGAAAGAAGTTATTTTGAACAGTGGATGGATCTCATTATTGATAAAAATAATAACATAGACCCATACTCTTTGTCCAACATGTCTGACAACATGTTTATTTATGTTTTGAACCATTCAGATGAAGCAACTGGAAAATTTAGCTTAGATGGAGTATATCCATCGTCCATCATACCGGCAAATTATGGATATGGAATGATAAACGAATATGCAAAATTTCAAGTTACATTTAGATACAGAGATTATAAATTTGAAAGAATATAAATTTAAGGAGATTATATTATGAGCATAGTAGATATTTTGAAAGAATCAACTCCAAAATATACATTGACAATACCGTCAACAGGAGAAGATAAGACATTTAGACCATTTTTAGTAAAAGAAGAAAAGATTCTATTGATTGCGAAAGAATCCAATAATGAAATATCCACAATGAAAGCAATCAAAGATTTGATTTCTCGTTGTGTTGAAGACTTAGAAAATGTGGAAGATTTACCTATGTTTGATATAGAGTATATCTACCTCCAACTCCGAGCAGTTTCTATTGGAGAAAAGCTGAATCCTGTAATCATTTGCCCAGAAACAAAAGAAAAAATCAAAGTAAGCATCAATATTGAAGACATTCATGTACAAAGAAACAAAAAACATACAAACGAAATAAAAATAACAAAAGACATAATTATAACAATGAAATATCCTTCTGTTAAAATCATGGAAGAAGTTAATAAACATAAATCTGATGATGAAAAAACCGTTCCGTTGTTTTATGCAATCATCAATACAATAGATCAAATAGAAACAAAAGATGAAACTCTTAGTAGTGATATAATTTCCAGAGAAGAACTAAAAGAGTTTGTAAACAACCTTACAAAGCAACAATATGAAAAGATAATCAAATTTTATGCGACATCACCGAAGATCGAACATACAGTAGAATATAAAACTTCAGATGGAGAAACGAGGGAAATCACACTCAGGGGACTGCTGGATTTTTTCAAATAGGGCTCAGTCACCTGAGCCTAATAGGATACTATACTCTAAACTTTCAACTTATGCAACATCATAAATATAGTCTAACAGAAATAGAATCAATGATACCTTGGGAAAAGGAAATTTATATTGCACAATTGGTGGGATATATTCAAACTGAAAATGAAAAGATAAGGGACAGAATGGCACAAAGAAATATGAAAAGGGGAATGAGATAATATGCCTTTACCAGATATAGAACCGTCATCCTTGGGAACTGGAATGTTTTCAAACAATAAAACACCACCGAGTGGTGAGTTGTTCGATGGAATTAGTGGTGAAGAAGAACCAACAAATATAACAAGTGGAATTGGTGAGATGTTTAAAAATACATCTCTTGGGAATGATTTAAATGTTGATGATGATGAAGAAGAAGAAAACAAAAAGTTTGATAAACTTGAAATTGATAAAATTGAAATAAAGACTGCCGAAATAGGTAAACTTATAGTAGAAAGTTTGGTGACAAAAGACGAAGAAGAAAAATCCGAAGTTGAAGAACTTGAAGAGGCCAAAAAAGAAGAAGCAGTCGAAAAAATACTACCAACCATTGCAGAAGAAGCAAAAGATATTCCGTCTATTATAGGCGAAGATTCTGATGAGAAAAAAGCACTTGGTGATGCAACGCAATTAGACATAACCAAATCAACAGAACCTATGGTTTCTAAAGATGTAGAAGAACCATCTGCTGTTCTAGAACCTATGGTTTCTAAAGATGTAGAAGAACCATCTGCTGTTCTAGAACCTATGGTTTCTAAATCTGCTGTTCTAGAACCTATGGTTTCTAAAGATGTAGAAGAACCATCTTCTGTTCTAGAACCTATGGTTTCTAAATCTGCTGTTCTAGAACCTATGGTTTCTAAAGATGTAGAAGAACCATCTGCTGTTCTAGAACCTATGGTTTCAGAAACACCAGAAGAAACTGCAACTGTTCTAGAACCTATAGTTTCAGAAACACCAGAAGAAACTGCAACTGTTCTAGAACCTATGGTTTCTAAAGATGCACTAGAAGAAGATAAGACAGAGGCAACAGAAGAAAAATCAGGGATTATGGATACTCTATGGGATAATAGTCCGATTGGAATGATTTCCAACCTCTTTAAAGGAGATGATGAAGAAACGGCAGTCACCGATGGTCAAATGCAAAAAGAACAACCAACAGAAGAAAAACCAGGGATTATGGATTGGGTAACAAATCCTCTTGGTACTGGAATGGACATGCTTTTTGGTGACGATGAAAAATCGACACCAGAAGATGATACGGATGATGTTCTCATCGACATTAGAGACATTATATCTGAATTTGATTTATCTGGGGGAAGTGATGTTTCAGAAAATTTATTAGAAGAAACAATAACTCCACCAACAGAGGCAACAGAGTCAACAGAAGAAAAATCAGGGATTATGGATACTCTATGGGATACTAGTCCGATTGGAATGATTTCCAACCTCCTTAAAGGAGATGATGAAGAAGTTTCAAACCAAAAAACGAACACAGAAACTGTCACCAATAACACAGAAAATTTAGAATCTCAAACGAAAACTATTGAAGAAAATGTTGAATTAAAAACCATAGAAGATGCACAATTAACTGTTCCGCCAAACATATCCGAACAGCAAAATAAGCAACAAGGAAAATCATCATTTTATTCCCAACCAAACCAAAACACAACAAGTCCCCCAGCGGACCCAGGTCCAAAATATACAAAGAACCCACCACCACCTGTTCCAGTAGGAAAAAGTATTGCTAAAGAATTGCAAACATATATTATGGTACCGCAATGGCGAAGAATGCTTGGATAAAAGAAAAGGAGTCCCGAAGGACTCCTTTTTCATTAGAAGATAAAACCAGTCTACTCGTTCGCTAACTTTTCAAAATATGATAGAGCATCTGTATCTTCTTCCGTTTTGGGTTCGACGGCTGACGGTGCAGTTGTTGGTGTAACATCTTCAGCAGTCGTAACTGTATCTGATGTTGTTTGACGAATATCGGCACCGAGAGTTGCATCTCTACGAATTTTCAATTCATCATATGTCTTGAAATTTCCTGTGTCAGTAAATTCTGCAAGTTTATATTCTGTACCCCAAAGGTCTTCCAACCATTCATCTGTACCTTCCATCAACACCGAAGTGGATTCAAATTCACTCTTATCGTAGTTGATATAACCGGCGACCTTACGAACTTTTAGTTTGAAGTTCGCACCTTGCCAAAAATCAAATGGATTGATTGCTTCTTCATCGTCAAATTCTGGGTTCATTGCTTCGTTGATTTTATCAAAAATCTTCTTACCAAATTTGTAAAGAAACACTTTACCTTCATTTTGAGGATTCGCAGGATCACTAACAACCATAATGTTTGACACATAATGCAAACGCCGTTTGCGGTTTCGTGCAATGTCCTTATCCTTTTCAATACCACTATTCCAAAGTTCGGAGTTGCTTTCGCATACTGGACATTTTTGTCCTAGTGTGGTTGGACAATTTTCAATGAACCACCCACCCTTACCTTGGAAACCGTGTGAATAGTATTTTGCCCACGGCAAATCTTCTCCATCCACTGCGGGAAGGAATCTAATTACAGCATAACCGTTACTGGACTTGTCCAACTCTGGACGCCAGAAACGGTCATCTTTGAACGATTCTTTTTTGTTTGTTTCTTCGATCTTCTTAGTCAACTCATTAATACTTGACTGAGAACGCTTCTTAAAATCTGCAAATGACATATTATGTCTCCTTATTGTTTCACGGAACTACCGTGTTCTAAACTCGGTGAGGAACTCCCTCACCACAACTTGTATTTTACTACAAAAATTCCAATTGTCAACTACTAAATTGGAAGTTTTGCATCATTTTCTTTAAGAATGTTGATGTCTATTCCTTCTACTCCGACCTTTTCTATAATTGGTTGGGATAAAAATTTGGCTGCTATCTGGGGTTCTACCTCAAATAACTCACACATATGTAGAATGGCATCAATATATGTACCGCCATTCTTTCCTACATATTTTTCTACAGACTTCACAAAATCATTTTGAATATTGTTATCGAATAGCATTTTTGGACAAATTCTCCTTCATAAATATAAACACTCTATCTTTGTATATATAAGATAACAGAAATACTATTCAAATCAATGAAAATCTGGAGATTTTAGAAAAATGGTAGACATTACATCAAATATTATTATCGGTATCTCAGGCGATAGTGCCAATATGGGTACTGATTACGGTACAGATGGGGTGGGGGTGACACTTGCACACCTTGCTCTTTCAAAGCTTGTTTGGGGGGACAACACAGAGGGAAAACGAGTAACACTCACCGATCCCCTCCCAATTCAATTTATAGGACAAACGAGTACGACTAACATATCTGGTACAGTAAATGCAGGATCAACTGCATGGTTCCCAGTACGAAATTATGGAGATGGTACATCTGCGGGTACTTACTATATTGCAGTTGCCGGTAATACTACTGGTACAGAAAGGGTAGGGATTACTGGTCAGGTTCAGGGTATGGTTGACGGTACACCACTAACAATAACAGGTGGTATTCTAATTATGGGTTCACAGGATGCAGCAAGAGGTGTTGCAATTCAAGGAACAAGTGCAGGAGTTACCGCAGAAGTAAACGGTGAAGTATTCCCTGGATATGGTTTTGGTGTTCCAATCGCAGTTACAGGCGGAAGACGATTAGATTCCTCCGTTGATAGCGTCAATGTATCAGGTACGATCAATTCAACAGGTGGACGACAACTATCTCCATCTACGGACTCGGTTGCAGTTTATGGTTACGACCGAGGAAAATCAGTACATACCATTCTTCGTTCAAGTAATGATGGTCCAACGGCTGGATATACTTCTGGTTATCCGGGTGGACCAGTAGACACACTTCAGGTTGCAATTATGAATGCTGCAAACGGAATTACATTCAGTGTTCAACTACAAAGTGCAACAGCAGTTAGCAACGATGGTGATACAGCACTAAGAATTCAAGGTGCAACCGCAAGTTCTGGTGCAGATCCAGTAATTGTTCGTGGACAAAATGATGGTGCTTTGGAAGTCACCGCCACAAGTGCGTTGAATACTACTGTTGGGAACATAGTCTCAATTGACGATGATGACATAATTACATCATTAGAAGATAAAGACAAACCAATTGGGTCCAAACTTGCAGAAATTGCAACAGATACAAATCAAATAGGAAACATTAGATCTGATCTTGTAAGTGGAAAAATCAAAACTATAATATCTTCCATAGTCAAACCCGATAATCTAAGATCTGGTCAAAAGTCAGTTTCTAATACATCTTCACAGTTACATACAAATTTAGAAATAAAAAGTGGTGTTACTGTAAAATCTTCTCCTCTAAGTAGCGAGAATGTATTAATTGGTCACAAGGGACTATTGAACTCAACAAATAGTGGATATTTATTAGAACCAGGTGAATCAATCTTTATAGAAATCAGCAACCTGAATAAGATTTATGTCAGACTTGCTGGATCAAGTGGCTCTGCAACTGTATATTATATTGGCACATAAGTAATGGCGCTAAATTCTTCAAGACGATCTAGCACAAATAAAACGGATTCCATCTATCGTGAGATAGGTAGTGGGAAATTTATTAGCATTCGTACAATCAACGAACTTGAAGATGTTATAGACACATCCGAAGCGTTTATGAAAGACCCCACTGTCATTTTCAACAGTGATAATACCAAAGTTCTATTTTATTATAATACAAAAGACAAAAATGAAATAGAAGAATTAGAAACATTGTTTAAACGAACAGTGAAAAAGGGTAGCACCATTACACTAAGTGATGCTTCTTATTTGAACGAGTTGTCTGGAGATGACGAAACTTATGATATTAGTGGAACATATAAGTTTCTGAAATATGATTCTGAATCAAAAACAATTATTGCCGAACCCATATCACTTACTAAACAAAGTAGCACATATTTAAAATATGATGCAAGATATTGGTTGGGTTCCTTATTGTGGACTACTGCGGATCCAGTACACACAAGGCACACATCACATGAAATAATAAATTTTATTGGCAATGAACAGGATCATTCATTTGTTTCAGTTTTGGGTCAATTAAAAGAACATGATAAAGTAGAGGTAAAAGGTATTGGTGAATTTACTGTTGATTCTTTTAGAATAGACACCGATGAAGGTTGGGAAAGAATTATAGTAAAAGAAGAAATTCCCGAAAAAGATCTTCTTGGGGAAATGACATATATTCGAGTTCTTAGATCAGACAGAAACCAACCCAAAGAACCTGTCATTGGTACAGTTCCACCAAAAGAACCCAAAAAGAAAAACAAGTCTAAGAAAACGAAAAACAAAAAAAAATCTGGTGATTTTTATACACCACCTTCCGTCGCGACAGCAGTAAGATCAAGTCATGCAAAAGGAATCATAAAATATTCCTATCGTCAATGTGAAAATGACCCCAACTTACACTGGATGGGA
>Ga0098061_1000510_pt1 | contig 18798 bp, 21 predicted proteins | sample 22_taG_FD_92579 | JGI IMG/M metagenome (GOLD analysis project Ga0098061, IMG submission 92579) | Marine viral communities from the Subarctic Pacific Ocean - 22_ETSP_OMZ_AT15343 metaG | ecosystem: Environmental > Aquatic > Marine > Oceanic | place: Subarctic Pacific Ocean | collected 2015-01-20
AATGACATCTTTGGGTATCTTTTGACGAGGTATGCCCTGTTTAAGGAGGCTCTTTCTAGCCCTGTTCCAATTAGCGAGGGCACTTGTGCCTCCGGGGAGAAGGGTTCCTAAAAGAGTCATGAACATAATGTCTGAGGCCAATGTTTCGCCTGTCATCGTTGGGTCATCGAATATATTATACTCTTTCCCCACTGCGCCAACGCTATAAATGGCAGAAGCAAGGGCCTGCTCGGGAAGATCCATGCCTGCCTTCGCCATAGCTCTAAGCGCAGGTCCCGAGTTTGCCACCTTCGACATCATCTTAGCTTTAGGGAGAAGACCGCCGACAAATTCTGCGCCCTTAGCTATACCCCTGTCTTGGGCGGTGAGGGGATTGAACTTGCGGGTCGTGCTTATTACTTTTCCGACATTGCCCGCTAAAAGATTCTTGGCAGTCTTCTTACCTAAAAGCTTTACTGCTATTTTGCCCGCCACCTTCCCAACACCCAACGTGGCTAACGTGAGAAGGGCTTCTGTGCCATAGACTGCGGTAGCGTGGTTCTCTTTTAGGTATTGTATTTCTTCTTTTAGATCTTGGTCATATTTCCCTACAAGATAATCCATCAGCCCGGTAGGGTCACCACCCTCTGCGGCACCCAAGGCAAGTGCGGCATACTTGGCATTACCTTTCCCGACCTTATCCTCTATTCTTTTTCTTATTTTCTTCTTGGTCGCTATCCTTTGCTTCCGCTCAGGATCGTCGCGGATTGTCTTTTGGGCAGTTGCTCTTGCTAGCTCCTCCTCTGCCTTTTCCTTAAGCTCTCCTGTTGGGTCTGCTAGAGACACACCCTCGCCCGGAGAATATACCATTCCACCCGGCGTGAGTTCTTCGGACTGAAGTTGTTCGGGCTGAGGCGCGAACAGGTCTATCTTGGTGTTATCTGCCACTTATGTACCTATTAGGGGTTAAATATAATATCAACATTAGCAGGGTCCATTTTTGCTCCTGTCGGCGTGGGCCGCTTGTATCCCAACTTCGACATATACCCTCGGATCTTGTCTAGTTCATCGCTATATGTTTGTTGGCTCCTATACTGTCCCGCCCTCGGCATGTTCTCATACACTGCCCTCATCGCCACCCTAGTTGTGAAAACATTCCTATCTGCGGCATTGGTTATGCTCATTCTTAAATCACTTTCAGCACCCGTTATTATCTCATTAAGTCGGCGCTCCATCACAGGTCTGAATGTAATTGGGTCCGATGCATAATGTTTAACAAGCTCTTTATCTTTGTCTGACATTTTGCCCCCCTCACCCGCAGCCCTAAGCACAGATGTTAGTTGCAAGTTGGCAAGAGAATCCGCTATTCTTAACTCAGATGCCCTTTCATTAAGCAAAAAAGAGGGGACATACTTCATTCCCGCTGTCAGGAATCTATCCAATACTCCCTCTTCAAGATTCGCTGACTTATATTTATCAACGATAGCTGATGTCGCACGAATAACGTCAAGAGATTTTCTTACAGTTTTGGCTACAGCGTCATTGCCCTTATACGCCCTATCATATTCTTGCCTTATATCTTCTTCTGACGGTATTGGGCTGTTCAGTTGGTCTGCTTCTTCCTTCAGTCTTGACACCTCCATCTCCGACTTGACCAACTCCACCTCGGCACCGAGTACAGCCTGATTGTCAGAGACTTGATCATCTATGACCTTATTTTTGCTATCTAGGACGGCATCGAGAAGCTCGGCTAGGTGCGGTCTGTCTATGTCTATTTTATACTGCTCTACTATTTGCTTTGAGCTTGCTTTTATCTCGTCTAAAATTGCAGACTTTGTGTTTTCTAGGCGCTCTTTGTCATTTTCAGACTCGTCCAAAATAGCCTGAAGCGCATCCCTGTTCTCCTTTTTTAGCTCTTTCATATTTTGTATTTGAGACAATTGATACTTGGCTGCTTCTGTTACTTTTCTGTTTAAAATTGCGACAGCCTCGTTCTTTCCCCCATACAGTCCTTGCCGGAGAGAACCCAAAAGCATGGCAGCAACACCCCAAGTGCCACCAAAGATTTCTTCACTAGGGTTCTGAGCGCGTATAGCAGAGAGTTTGTTGGATATATTGGCTAGCTTCTGTCTCGACTCCTCGCTAGCCTTAAGCGCAGCGTCCTCTAGGGCAACCTCCTTCTCGGCAAACTCCCGTTGAAGATCTGCCTTTCTTTTTTCTATATTCGCAAGCTTAGTTCTCATGTTAGAGAAGGATGTTTCGTCCTTTATCTGCCTCTTAACGAGAGCCTTGTCCCTTTCTTCTCTCATCTCAGGGAGTCCCTCGTCCCTATCTAATCTCCCTCGCATGGTTTTTGATCTAGACAGTTTTCCCTTGACACTAGAAACAGCCCTTTGCGACCTAGTTATCTTCTTCTGAGCTATTTTCTTTTTAGTGTTTGCTACATGCTCATCAAAAAGATCACGATCAAGTTTAACCGTTGGTTCGCCCATCGGCCCCGCGATGGTCGCGTCCTGACCACCTGTTGAATTTGTGAGATCTACGTCCAAGAAACTCAATACGTTCTTACTGATTGGCTGCTTGGAGGGATCGTTTTGGGCACCCGCTTTGGGCGAAGCCTCATATACGAATGGCATTTTGTTTTCATCAGGCATAATATTCCTCTCTATGCAGGTATCTCATCAGTGCGAGGGAAGTTATAATCGCCCGGCTCCTGAACTTCTACTATTTCATCCAAGAAAGTTTCTGTTCCGGGGGTACGATACAAGTCTGCACCCGAAGCATAACTAACAGGCATGGACTCCGCATCGGCGGCGTTTGTTGTTGCACCCGTCAGAGCGTCTGCCCTTTTCTGTTTTGCCATTAGCGCGGCGGCAGTAGTTGCTAGGTTTAGCTTGGCGTTATTGGCTCTTTGTTGTTGAGCCTGCATCTGTGCCTTCTCTTGTTGGTTCATTACGCGCAACTGATGCTCTGCCCGTTCTCTACCCGATCGCTGCATTTCTGCCATACCCTGAGCGGCACTAGCACTTAAATTGGCACTAGCATTGCCCTGTAAGCGAGCTTTCTGCTCAGGTGATAACCTGCGGTCTGCGTACTTGCTGCCCAAGGCGGCCCTCGCTTGCGCTGCGCGGCGAGCATACATGCGAAGCTCAGGCGTTACACCACTCTCTGCCTGTGCCCTTAACCTAGCCTTGTCCTTGTCTATTTCTTGCTGAAGTTTAAATTGGGCCTCTTGCTCTGAGTTGTTTCTTGACGCTAGCCAACCCGCAATACCCCCAACGCCTGCGCCGATGGCTGTTCCCCAAGGACCGAATGTAGAACCGAACGCCGCCCCCGACATCGCGCCCGAGCCTGCGCCCATAGCCTCATCTCCCCATTTGTCCAAAAACCCCGGATCGTATTCAGGCATTTCTTTCTCCTATACCGTCTTAGATTCCTTGAGCTTGTAAGCAGACTTCTTGCTTGCAATCTCTAATGTCATATTATTCAATGCGTACCCTTTTGTTATTGATAGTCTAGGGGGTTCTACTATTTTTATTTTTATTGATTCACACTTTTGTATCTTTGGCTTGAGTCTAAATTGGAATATGTGGTCCAAGTTAGTCCCGCCGAAGTAAGCATAACCGTCAGGCGTTGGCGCACCCCAAGTCACCTCCCCACCAAACACCTCCAAGCTAGCGATGTCAGATGCATTAATCGTAATCGTTTCTGACGGATACCTATTATAGTCATAAAACAACTGTAAATCAAAAGTGGTATCCTGATAAAGTTCACCCAAGAACAATATGTTGCGTAGTCGCTGAAAGCCCTGCGGTCCCGCAAGATTGATCCAAGCTGTTTCGATGTCCGTAAGAACAGGGATATCGCTATCCCCATAAGAGGATTTATTCTCGTATAACACCTCGGAAAGCTCTCCACCAACATTTATATAGTGAAGAACTCCTTTTACCAATGCTGCACTTACTGCTTTATTTGTGAATTTAGACCACTGCTTGAACAAGACATTAAACACCAAGGTGTGTTCCTCCGACATAAATCTTATCTCGTCTGAGTCACCAACATGGATTGCGGCAATTATATCTATATCGTCTGAGTCATCAACGGGCGCACCCACCCATTGTATTTGAAGCGACCTATCAATCATGTAAAGGTCACCTCCAAATTGAAAGTACAACCCGTTGCCTGTGGATATTACTGATCGGGAATTTGAGCAGCCCATAGTGTGGGCGTAGTTTGAAGATGCGGAATACCCACCATTCTCACCTTTCTCGTTTTTAGGAGATCCGTAAGATACTGCGATGAGGTTCTCCTTAAACATAAAGAGCTTCCCCATCATGCTGCCGATAGCCTTTACGTCCCCCCCTTGCTCCATAGAGTTTAGATATAACTCGTCACTGAACTCCAAAGATGTTTTTTGTATGTTCGGCTTCGAGTAGAAGATCCTATTTGGGTTCTCAGATGATAATGCAAAAAGCCTGCCGTCATGTACGCTTATGTCCTGTGCGGGAGGTGGAGGTATGTTTGCAAGTTCCCCCTTTGAGGTATAGATTGTATCGTTCATTCCTATTTGGGTGTCATGTTTAGAAAACAAATACGGGACCACAAGGTTGTCAGTTGTTAGTATTAGATTCCCCTCAATGTTGTCCACCTTGGTGCTACCATCAAGAAAAAATTCACCCGGTGTCCCCGGTGCCTGCTCCCCCGTCAGATTAAGTGTTCTGTAGGCTTTGAGTAAAATATTTCTTTTCTCTGTCAGAGTTGACGGGAATCCATTTATATTGAATGTTATACTATGGTTCCCCGTGAAGCCAATGACTGCGTCCACCTCCATCCTTCCAAAAACAATTTCCGAAGGAGCAGATCTATGCAGCGTTCCGTTTTCGTCAGTCCACTCGTAACAAAAAATAAACTCGTAGGAAGGGTGTTCTGACTCCGCAACATCGTCAAAAACCATCTCGCTTGTCCCATTTGGGTTTGCTAGTGTTTTCTTAAACCCATAAAACCCTGTGTCGAATGATGATCCAAAGTGTATGGACTCTATAATGGGTGAAAAGTGAAAGTTGTTTTCGACATAACTCCTCCCATTAAAAACCTTAAGAAAACCACCCGAGGTATACAAGGAGTCACCCATCTCCACTGCCTCAAAATCAGCGCCTAGTTCAGCAGAACATCTCGATATGGATATCTCAGACGGGGACGAATAAGATATAGTATCAAATATCATTTTTCCCTCGTCCAAGAATGCCTTTGGTGTCATGCTAGGGTCATCAAATGACCCATACGCAGACCCACTGAGCATTTTGGCTATACAGTGTCCCTTGATTTCTGATGCGTCAATTGGCACCTTCCCAACTCCGACCCTATAGGAGGCAATGTATATCTCGCCAAACCTGTCCCCTGTGTATTGTATAAGATTCTTTTTCTTATACATGGGTATAATTAAATAATCATTTGTTATGTCGGGGTCATCACCACCGTAGAAAGCGTCTATTGGGGAAGCGGCGATCTTTGTGAATGGCAGTATGTCTATATCCGTAATAACTCTAGTGTTCAGGCTGAAGTTCATATCGGTTATGTATGAATATGAAGTGTACGCTTCGGGGCCACTAAATATAGTAGGGTCCAAATCGGGATCAGGTGGTGGCTCCATATCTATAAATGATAAAAACAAGTGCTTTTTCTCGTTCCCGCCGTAGATAGTGATATTTGGTTCGTGGTATTTGACATCGGTACACCTGTAATTAACAGGAAATGTCTCGTTAGAGATAAGGTCGAGTCCTGACCCAATTTTTATAGGCATGTTATCATTAACAAGGGGGGGCTGTGTTGGGGGTATATCGGGCGGTACGCTCTCCACCTCAAAGACCTGCACACGAGGAAAGTTGTTCGCACCACCCGCAGGATCATAGTTGTTATATATAGCACACCCCAACTTTGGCTCGGGCGCAGTAGCGATTTTCTTGATAAGAGATATCCTAAAATGGTCCCTAAAACTCCACCAAGAAATTGGCAGGACGAGATCAGGCGCAGGCCAATCGTCAAATGATATATACCTCCCCAAAAAGTCCGTTGTTCCTGCTGCTTGCTCGGCACGTAAAAAAACCATTCTCTGTCTCAAACCCAAGACAGGGTCATTGTATCCCGCGCAAAAGGCAACAAATACGTGTGAGTTTTCTTCGTCATAAAGAACATCGAAGTCATAGGCATATTCCGCTCCACCGCCGCTGCCCTGCCCTGCCGTGAATACCGAATAAGGTGACATGGAGAAGTAATTAAACATATCTCCTTCTTCGGTGACACTGATATCAGTCATGCTGTTTAACCGAACGGTGGCCATCCTAAGAGAGGTTTTGATGGTTGGCTTTGAAACCTCATATTCCCATCCCGCCTCTTGATAAAAAATAAGAAACCTATCCGGCTCCCCCCCAAAAGATTTAAAAGGTATCACCCTGACAGATCCGGCAATAAAAGAATTTGGGCTAGATGTCCCGCCTATTCGTGATGAGTGAAGAACCTCGTTGTTATTATAATCCTCAACAAGTATGTCTAATCCAAAAGACACGTTTGAACCTACGGCAGTGCATTTTATATTATGTGTGTCTATTATGGCAGACCCTAAAGAGAAGTCTTTTGGCGTAGAGATATTATACCCATCATTGTTTAATTGCATGATGCCATCGGTGGACACCCTAGTGGGGAAGTGAAAGTTTTCAGAATCCCTCCATGCGATTGCATTTGATTGGTATTCGGAATCTATTTTGTTGTAGACCTTCTCTTCCGAGAAAATAACGGGCTTCTCCCTGAAGGAGCATATCTTCTTAGGCTCTTGAATTATTTCTCCCGATATGTCCAAATTAGACAAGGGTGAGAAGCCATTTCTTTTTGCTATGGTCTTAGCCTTGGTGAAGGAAATATTCTCAGCCTTTAAAAGCTTTCCTTCTTTAACAAGCTTTCGGTCAGTGAACTCGTCAACTCCTAACCCGAAATCTATGCTAATCTTCTTGGTCTTTACGGGCATCCTACAGCCCCACCGCCACTAGGGAGAAATCCGTTACATCTGCCGCAGCACCCGACGAGTCCCAAAAGTAAACCTCTAGCTTCGGTATCGCTGAGTTCCACACGGCAGACCCGAAATATGGCGCAGCCTCATTTGAGGTGACTACTATCGAAAAATCATTGTTTGTAGGTGCAGTGTTCAGAATTATATCATACACTCCTGCGCTCACCCAAGACCCACTAGCCACGTTCCAATTATTGACACTTGGTGTCACTGATGTTGAAGGGACAACAACAAATGACGCACGAGCGACAATCGCATTTTGGGCATTCATGGTAGACGGATTGTTTGTTATGGCAAATGGGTTTGTTTCTGTGTCCACGGAAATAATTGGACCCGTATTCAGGACACTTCCCTTGTCAACGTAAGTCGTTCCGCTATCGGCACCGAGATAAATATCCCCTGTAGAGCCTATTTCTAGTACGGGTGCTATTGTGCTTCCGTACCCCGTGGGTTGGAAGTCGGATGGATGTGAAGTCAGGTTGGATTTACATATGGCCTCAAGTTGACCCGAGTTTTCTATTCTCAATGAACCCCTAGCGTCCAATGAGGCCCCATTGGTTCCGCTTCCCTTTATAATGACAAATTCGTCAAAAATATGTCGCATCTGTATAGCGCCGATGATGGGAGTGAGCGACCCCTGCGCTCCGGCAATCATTATTGGACCCGGTGAAGCTATATTGCCCAAGGAAACAAGATTAGCATCACTAGCAGAAAATATTTGCAGGTTGCTGTCCCCCTCGGTCTTTATATGCGTAAAGTTTGGACCACTTATGGGGTTGGCAAGCTGAATTGCGTACAGCCCTAGCCTTGCCCCATTAGGGGAACCGATCCCGCCCGATATACCACCACCATCGATAAACAAGGCACCCTGAAAGTTCGATATGCTCCAAGGGTCAGAGTTGGGTCCAACGGAAACATAGTTGTTGGCAGAACTAGAGTTGTGCCTTATGAATATATTTCCATCGGCAGGGATGGATACGGGTCCAACAACAAGCTCCATATTTCCCTGCTCGACATGGAATGTTTGGTTTCCGTCAGTTGTTCTTAAAAGAATGTCTCCCGCCCCCAACGGACGCATGGTCAATCCCGATCCAATTCCTGTGAAATAATTTGCGCTAAATTGCTCTGCCTTGACGGTCCCCAACGCAGATGTCAAGGAGGACCCCGTGTCCCCCACACTACAGAAATATGTTCCCGTTCCGGCATCATAGCCCAATTTTCCCAAGCTAGGAGAGGAGTTGTTGTATGAGTCAGTTAATCCGTTTACAGTTACAAACGCTCCCGATGCCGTTGTTAATTGTATGTCTATGATGCCGTTGTTATACCAAAGGTCATCGTTGAGAACAAAGAGGCTTGTCCCAACAGAGGGTGATGACGCTTGGCTTGTGAACCCACAGGTCTTTAGAGTTGTTAGCTTGTTATCGTTGAATGGAAGGTCTGCATTGATAGACATCGCGGCGGGAGTTATAAGTCCTCCGTTGCCGCCTGTGTGGTCGTGAGTGTCGAAATATACTTCTACCTTTTCGAGAGCCGTTACAAGCTCATTTGCCGCATCTATACCTGATGTTGTGCCGGGTATGGGAAGAGTTAGATTTAGTGCCATTACTTATTCCTCTAATTTTTCTATGCGCTTTTTCAGTGCGTCTATCTGATTTGTTAGCGACAATATAATTTGTTCTAGTTGGGTCTGTATATAGCTTATCTCTCTGTTTTCTGTTGAGATGCTTTTATACTCCCTATATGTCATAGTACCACCCTGAAGCCTGACTCCTGTTAACATCAACGACTCTGCTTGGTGCGCCCGCATCTCTATTCATGGCTATGCTGCGGATTCTTTTTGTTAAGATTGATTTGTCTCTTTCAAGTTGGATCGTATCGCTCTCTTCTTTTTGCAGACACTTTATTGCAGAATCAATAACAGCAAACTCTTCCCAACCGGGGGCAAGGAAAGGGGCTACATCGTCCACAAAGTCTGTCTCCAACATAGGAACAAACGATGGGATAAACCAAATTGTTATATCATTTGCACCGTTATCGTTGGTAAACTTTATAGTATTACCCAATACCGAATACTGTATATTGTTGCCGAATGGGGTCAGTGCTATGGCCGCACCATCTATGTTATTTCTCTCTGCGAACATAAAGCGTTGCATGTTTATTTTTCGGTTGCCCGTATTTAGATCTATACCGAGTATCTTCATAAAATTGTCTATGCCGAAATCGGTGACAATATCATATTCCTTCTCGCCCGATATTGTAGTGTCTAATTTTTGGACAACATAGTCTTCATACTCGACAACAAACAAGTCATATAGCTCAGATAAAGAGTCGTTGATGTATTGGTTCAACTCTGCATCGGACACAAAGTTACTGTTCTCCATGTCTGCCCTGCGGCGAACTCTCGTTCTCATAGTTGCCAATGTTTGTGTATTGGACATAACGCTCCTTAAGAGGAATTAGAATGTATTCGTATAAAGTCCGACAGAGAAGCGGATAACGCATCGGCATCCCCGTCCTTGAGTGCTTCCATCATAGCACGGGCAGCGGGGTCCGTAGCAGCCTTGTTAGGCTTTTTCGGACCCGCGCTGTTCCCTACTTTTTCGAGGATAGCAATTGCTAGATTCTTCTTATCTATTGCTTCCATGTTTTCCTTTACCTTACATCACTAGATGCAGTTCTTAAAATCAGTATGAACATCACTTGTTCACCGTTTGTTAAGTTATGAGGAACCCAAGATGCCGCAGGATCAGCGTCCTCCTGCATCAGCAGAAGATCCACACGATTGTCCGCATCGACTGCATTTGTGTAGATCGATGCGCTAGAAGCCTGCGCCAATCCGGGTCCCGGAGTATAAGTGGCCCCAAGAAGGGACTCATAAAGACCGGGATCTAAATGTACGCTGATGACACCATCGGTAACATGCTTTGACACCCTGAACCCCAAACCCGTTAGGGTGGCATCACTGAGATCTCCGTGTATTCCACACTTGATAGTGCCTGCAATGATCTTAACGCCTTGGTTGAGCGCCTCGGCATTGCTGAATGATCTGTTTGACATTATAAATTCCTTACACGAAAAAAGGGGTGAGCCGAAGCCCACCCCGAATTTGTTATTATAATGCTACCTTGCAGTTCCAACCCGGTGCCTTGCAGGCGATATTGGCATAGTAACCAATTCGCACTTCAATTGCATCCGCGCTAGCAAGCCGCAAAGCCTTATTGCCATCATGGGTCAAGATGCGTGGACATTCGCCCAAGCTGTTCAAGCTCCATGTGTCCATCTGCAATAACCAAGCTGTATCGGCTTGGCAATCAGCATCAGGAATGACCTTCATTGTTCCATAAGGAGCATGAAGTTCTAAAGCCTTAAAGCCAATATTAGCAGGTGACTTAGCGTCAACATATTGGACCTTGCTCCCAAGAGCCTTGACAAGTTCAGAGAACTTCTCAAATGGAAGGAAACAATGGTCAGGCCGACCGCCCTCTCGCCCAACCAACGAAGCGGCATCAATAAGAGCCTCTTCAATAGGTTGCGCTGAACCGTCATGGGAAAGACCCCCTAAACGGCTAGGGTCTACGCTTCGGATAATACCGAAGAAGTCAGCAGCCAATGCAGTCGCACCGGGATCTACCCATGCGGCAAGTCCGGCCACTTTCTTGTCCTTATCACCCTGCACTAAAAGGTCTGCACCTGTAGAGATGGGTGTTGCACCCTGAACAACTGTTAACTCACCTGTACTTCGGTTAACAGCAGTAATTGTGGCACTCTCAAGACCCGTAGCCTCATCATTAAGAAGCATACCTACTTCAAACTGAGTTACGGCAGCGGGGTCTGTCAATGGGATACTAGAAGCCACGACAGTACCTGCTGTACCAATAACACCTGTGCCGTTACGATAACAAGCACCTGCCAATGAACGACCAATAGCACTCATGGCACCATCAATCTCAGCAGTTGCTGCTTGCATAAAAGCATTTGCGTCACCCTTAGAAGCTTCCAATGTTTCACCGTCAATCTTGGCGATAGAGTAATCACGCTGACGTTGAATCAAGAAACTCTTAATAGAAGAAGCAATATAATTACTTGTCTTCTGAGCATCACCGAAGGTTGCACTTCGGTTCTGAGGGTTGGCATTCATTACAGGAACAGGCATTACCCGTCCACCGAACCTTGTGTATTTTGGCATCATTGCCAAGAGGGGGCGATTCTTGTAAACCAAGTCTTCGACCACTCCACCTTTATAATGTTCTTTAAGTGCTTCCTCGAAGCTCTCAAGATTTAATCCTGCGCCGCCCGCAAACGGGTCGACATTATTAGCATATACACTCATAGTGCTTTCCTTTTATCATTCCCAACGCAAGAGAGCGGAAGCTCTATCTAGTGACTCTTGCCTGCTTACGGGCTGATCGTCCTTGTAGCGTGGGGATTTTGTTCCAATGTTGTTTGTTAGTGTTCGTGGGCGATTGTCTTGGGCACCATCCTGAATGTCTTCTTTTTTTATTCCAAATTTGCTCATAATCTTTTCAGAAGCTAAATATCTGTCTGCTTCTTCTTCGTAATATTCCTCAACAGCTTGACATGCTTTATCCATGTCTAAAATTTCTTTTGTATTACTATAATGCTCTCCAATCACGTTTAACACAAGATCGGCGGCATCCATTTTATTCACAAGCTCATACTTGCTACTGTTTTCGCCTACAAAGCTAGATATTTCACCCATAGCGCTATTGTACTTTCGGGCTTGGTCTGCCTTATGCAATTCCTCATCCCTATGCTGTTGGGCGCTAGCTTGCTCTGTCACCTGAGACTCTAACATATTTATCTTGTCTAAGATAACCTCAGATTCGGTTTTTGTTCTGTCCCCCAAACTATCCAAATAGCTGCTAGTCAGGTCTTCATATGTAACACCTGCTTCCTCCATCATGGACAATGGGTCCTTTTGCATGTTTTGAAACTTAGCCTCTATTTGTTCAACACGCTCAAGCCTCTTTTCTAGGTCCTGAGACATCTCGGTAAGAGAAGCCTCCCTCTCTGCCAACTGAGCCGCTTGCCCACTAAGGTCATAAACATCGGGCTGTTCCTCCTGTTGTGGCTCCTCTATTGGCTGCTCTCCTTGGGTTGGGTCTTGTTGTTCTTGAGTATTTTCTTCGCTCATAAATTTCTCCATTAAACTGCTGCTAGATTAGGCATCGTCTGTTCAGGAGATACGTTCTCTAGTTGCGGCGCAATTTGCTGTTGCGCCTGTTGTTGTGATGTTTTCTGTGCCTGCATCATAGCCATTTGTTCTTGCTGTTCGGCTTGCATTGCTTTTGATAACAGGTCTTGGCACTCTGCGACATAACGCCGCATAAGATCTAATCGGTCCTCGGGAACACCGTCGAGTTTGGCACGAATATATGCTTGATTCATTTTCTTCAGCGCGAAAGGTAGGTTTGAAAATGGCTCGGGCGATATATAAATACCATTCTCGACAATGCTCTCTGTAACCATCTCAATTTCATCGAATGCCGCAGTCTCCAAACTCTGCACTGACTGTAGGTCAGGGAAGTCCAAGAGAGCCATGCCGTCCTCGCGGGATAGCAGCCCTGTCCTCATCATCTCCTCTACCGTCTGAAGACGGGCAGCGGGGGTGGTTGGTAATAGGGACGTTGGGAAAACCTGCATGATATATTGGTCCTCGGTGAGATTAACATCTTTCCAACTGACCTTTTGCAGATTGCTCTTGTCAAAACTTGTAACAGAAAAGTCCTTGCCCGTGGAGCTTACATCCCGAGCAATGTCTATCATAATTTTTGCTGCGTCCAAGAACATCGACTCGTATGCGCGGGCGAAGGAGAGAAACCGCTCAGATTCTATGTCAGAGAACTCCCTCAGCGCCCTGCCCGACTCTAGCCCTGCGGGCTTTCTGCTAGATGCCGCCAACTGACTGACCCCGACTATTTCGTAGGCTCTAGCATACAGCCTGTCTAGGTGTGAGAACATCTCGGGGCTAACAGCACTAGCCGTTTTATAGATTGGTGCGGTGCCCGCATACTCAATGATGCCACCAATTTCATTATTAATATGGGCCTTACTCACCTTGGAGCCGCGCTCGACAAAAACCTTTGGAACGCTGACCAAGTGCATAGAAATTTGTATTGTTTTGAGAAGTTTGTTAATTTCGATTTGAAGCCCCGTTAACTGCTCCGATATCCCCTGCCCCCAATAGCCCAATGCCTTGTTGCTCCACTTAAGATTAACAAACGGGAAGTATGACTTGGTGTACTCTTCGTCTAAAAGGACTGCCGTGCCGATACATATGGTGTGTCTGCCGTCACTAGCATCCATAGCGGAAGGAAGGTGCCATGCCTCTATAACCTCCACGCCATTGAAAACTGCGGTATCAGGAGAAACACTAAGAGTGCCCTCTTGCTCTGCCGCTGCGCTTATAATCTCCCTTTTGTGTTCAGGATAAATATTTAAAAGAACCTCTCGGTTGATCATTTTACGCTGAAACATCTGTCTAGGTTCACCATAGATTGCTTCTGAGTCATCAACTAGTATCTCGTTGGGGAACACCCTCTCTGCGACAATTTGGCTATTGTTCTCGTATATTTTCATAAACCCCGTTCCGAAAATACAAGAGTCGCGGCATACGTCTTCTGCCGCCTTATAGATATCTGTGGAATAGAAAAGACCCTGAGTGAAGCGGTTGAGCATTTTAGCTTTTCGCTTCATGCTCCAATCACCACCACTCGTCAGAAACATGGGCCGAGGTCTGTTTTTCATTATCTTTGAAACGATTGTGGAAACCATAGATTGTACTATGTTGAGTGCCAACCTACTGTCTAAGTTGTTCAGTGTAGAGGATGGCCGAGAGTAGCTTTGACCGTTTAATCCGTCTATTGGGGAATTTCCGTACAGGCGAAGGTGTCTGAGGTTTGATGTTGTTCTGTAGGATTGACGCTCATCTATATAGTGGACTGCGTCAAAGACAAAGTTGTTCAACTCTTTCTTTTTAGCATTCCACCAAAATGTACTGAACTTATCCTTGTTTTGCATCTATATTCTCGCCTTCGGGTGTTGATTTAGGAGATCTTGATTTGGTCTTTTGATCACCTGTAAGGTCATAGCCCATCGACTTTAAGTAGGCTTTCATTATTTCGATTGTCTCTGCTTCCGATGATTCGCTGTCATGGTCTATTGACTTAAGCGCATTAATGGAGGACTTCCTTTGGAACCTTGGGTCACTAGAATTAAGCTCATCCCGCTGCTCCACCAAGAGGTCCCTCTGCTCGGAAAGGTCCCTTTGCATTTCTAGTGCCGTCATAAGCTCTTCGTTCTCCTTAATGGCAGACATCCTAGCGTGGGACTCCTTTATGGCAGTATCCATGCTGCTGAGCGACTTCATAATAGATTCGCGTATCTTGGCGGGATTTTTCGCCCTCTCCAAGACCTCCTGCGGGGCCTGCTGAGAGGGTGAGTGGCTAGGGGGTTTTGACGAGGCATGGGACCAATCCCCCCACTCGGTGATGGCAAAATCAGTAACGTTTGGCTCCTTATTTGGCATAACTACCTCGCTGAATAATACATGAGTTCTTCATCTTCCTCGTCCTTGCTTTCGTTTTTATCTATAAACTTGCCTATATTCTCGGCAGGCAAATGAATGAAATGTGTGAACTTCATGGATACGCCGCCCATAGTGAACTCTTGAACTCCGTTTGATTTTAGAATCTTCAATAGCGCATCTAGTTTACTAGGGTTTTCTAGCATTTGTAAACACACATCTTCTTTTTTTAGCATTATAGTGCCTCCCACCAATCCATACGATTTTCCTTCTCTAGTTTCTCACACTCTACATTTTCCCATTCATCCCATATCTTTTCCCAATATTCTTTTGTTCCATAGCGTGGATTAAATGGCAATTCTTCGCTACAATAGTGCTTGGACTCACGCCACGCATATAAAAAGGCATCTGATAAATGGTTTTCAAAACGCTTATCCTCGGTTTTCTGATTTTCAGCCCACTGCAAGAGGTTCCATTCCCCGGCAATGTCAGAGTCAGGTGGGACTTTGACGAAGCCGGAGCGCAGATCGCTGTTCAGAAGTTCAATGTAGCTAAATTTGTCATGTTTGCTTGCGGCGATGACGGGGATATTATAACGGATACGGAACTCCTCCGCGATACTCTTGCCGAGGCCGCCCGTATCCATTACGATACGAGTAAATTCATAACGTTTCCCAAGCTCCTCGATGTGCTGCGCGATCTCTGCCGGAATCATCCCGACACGTTTCATTTCGTAGACGAGATAGAGAGTAGGAAGGTACCGATTAAAGGCACAAATAGTAAACGCAGATGCATCGTTGAAACCCAAATCCACGCCAAGTATGTAGTCGAAGTCATAATCCAAAGAGGGGAGGGTGTCGTAAAGGTTAACAGCCTCGTTGAACTTATAAACAAGACTGTCTGCGGAGCGCACCCACCTCCCGCACCACTCGCGCAGATAAACAGGATGCTCGTTGTCCCACCCCCTACGCTTCATGCGCTTGTCTAGCCAATCCTGAGCGTGGGGGATATGGGGATTGTCCAAGATAGTCCAATAATGATTACTATAATCCGAATTGGGTTCTGTCGTTGCACGGTGAAAGATTCCCGTACAGGCAGCGTTGGGTGTCCCGATAAGACACATAGTCCCATTATGGTCTATCAAGGTTGGTTCCAACACCTCTTCGACTAATTCATCCATGTGTGGTCCAAAAGAGGCACACTCATCGATGATGATAAGCACAAACGCGCTTCCTCGAAGCTTGTCGATGTCGGCTTGGTCGTTCGCTGCCGTCAGGTAGATGACGCTCCCGTTGGGGAGATATGCCGTCAGTTCGGCATTGTTGAACTTGATGTTCATACTGTATTGACGGTCTAGCTGTTTGAGCTTGGGCCACATGACACGCTTCGCGTTGATGCGTGTAAGGGCAATGTAGGCTGCTTCGCTCTCAGGGTTCTCTAGGGCCTGTTTTAGGAGATACACGGCACAGGAGTGGGTTTTGCCCGCCCTGCGGCTACAAAGGGCTGTCTTGAGCTTCGCAGGGTCACTTATGAATGCTACCTGCTTATCGAAGCAGTCCTTGAAGAATTGGGTAGACCTTTCGGTGACCTGTGCCGACTTCTCCTTCTTTGGAGTTTCACCGAAACGCTTGATGTACTCCTTTACGAGTTCACGCGCTTCGATGGGGTTCATTTGGTCGGACTTTTTACCCATATCCTCTTTACTGTGCCACCTAAAATTGTCTTTACGTCACAAATTATTTTTTTAAGACTGTCGGGCATTTTCCCTTTTATCTGACGTTGGATACTGAATACTTCCTTGTCGGTCATGCTAGGTATGCCCTGCATATTGTATTTATGTGCCCTGCTCGGGCAGTCCGTTATCATTATACCGTTAACGGAGTAGTCTCTAGTTTTCACCTATTTCCTTTTTGTTCTTCAGTGGGACAAATGGCTTCCAATCCAATTTTCTAAACCGCTCAAAGAACAGCAGTTTTCTTTCTTCCTTTTTTGGTTTTTTTGGGCTTTCCTCCCACGCCGAGTCCTTCTTTTTGTTCATGCGAGTGGCCTTTCGGTTGTTCCTTGGAAAGTAGAGATATGGTAGGCTCTTCCATTGTCTCACAGTGTGCCACGTTAGACAAAGGCACAATTGTACTTAAATGTTGCCTGTGAATGACCACAAACCCCTCTACTAGTTCTATGTAGCTAAGGCGTTGGTTCACATCGGTCAAAGCCGCATAAGACGCTAAGGCCCCATTAGGGAGTCTCACGTTGCTTTTAAATCTAACTGATTTGAGTTTCATCCTGTACTCCTTTACTCATGTACACATAAAGCAAATATGGGTTGTACACAATTTTCTTTTCTTTGTTATTTTTCATTGAGTTTTTGTATTTCATAAAATGAGTGGTGATAATGTGGTTGCTTGGTGACCAACCGTACTCAGCAAGGAGCAATTTGCACAGTCCCTTGTTGCGATATTCCTTCTTGGTGTACACAAAGTGTAACACAGGTGTGTCGTAGACCTCACCACAGGCCCATGAGTAGATTCTTGTAGGATCTTGAGGGTCACATGCCACTTTTATAATTGCTCTCCCTAGAAGGTGGTCTATGACCTTGCGATGTTGGGAATAAAAAACACCGTTACTGATGCCAACCGAAAAAGGGCTTTCTCGATATTGCTTGAGCCATGAGTTGTAGATTAGGGGCAAGTCCTCTTGAGTAGCGTCCCTAACTATAACGTTTAACTGCTCTTCCAAAATTTCTCTCTTTCAACTTGACAGGGTATATATGTAATATATATATAAATATGTGGCCTGATGAGAAGCACGCTGTGGCGGCTCCGAGGTGGCTAATATCTATTAGATATATATTATATACTACGCATCAGTAGCATTCTTAATCATTTCTTCAATCTCACTGTCACCAATCTTAAGTGTCTTAAGCGCATCTTTGATTCGCCTCTTGAGATCTTTATCATCCATCCTATCAATCTCACTCAGCCCGCGAACGTCCCCCTCTAGCTTCACTAGCCTGTCGAGGGAAGTAATGAGCCGGGACAAGTGCTTTGAACGGTTCTCGTCCAAGCATTCGGATTCTACACCTATAGACCCCGCTAGCTTGGTCATCTCCATATGGACCAACGAAAGGAAGTCCGATATGAGTCCTTGTGAACTAGGGATGACCTTCGCAACCTGCATCTTATGACGCATCGAGTCACGAACTAACTTGTCATCGGTGTACTCTTCCTTATTCTTTTCCGGCAGAGGGACTAATTGGTGCTTGTTGCGCTTCTGCATCGGGTCCTGCCTCTAATTGGGTAACAACCATCATGGCAACATCCAAACCATCAATCTGAGCGTCTAATGCGCCTAATTGCTTGCTCAAACGGTCAATCTGATGTGTTAAGGCCCCTCGTTGGGTGCATAGCTCCGTATACTTGTTATTAATGGCATCTTTGCCCTCATTGCCCTCAGCGGGTGTATTATTTTCCATAACTTAAGCCCTTTCTTAGCTTTTTACTAATTTCTATCGCCGCAAGCTGTTTCTTTGCTTTCTTCTTGCTTAACGGCTTTTTACTTAACGGTTTTCCTGTCGATTTAGCTAGTACCCTGTAGCCGCCCTTAACTCTTTTCAATACCATGTTTTTAGCTCCAAAAAATAGAACGCGATTTCGGGTTTAGTGTTTGTGTGTGAGTATTAATACTGTATCCGGGTTTCGAGGGGGGTGGGGTCGAGTTTTTCGCTACTGACATTGGCACGCGAGTTGCAGGGGTTGCAAGCCCTATGCCGGGGCAAGAGTCATGCCATGTTGCCGTTTGGCACGGTCTGTGCATATATGCAAGCTTCATGCCAACCCGCATGGGTCGATAATGACGGTTTAGGGTCCGATCTTGGCACGTTTCTTGCATTATTGCAGGTTCCATGCCAATTTGAGCGTGGTTTGGGTCGGGCTTGAGAGTTTTGGGGCTTGTTTTGGTGAGATTAAATGTTTTAGAGTGGCATGTTGTGTGCTTAACGTGGCGCATTTTTAGGCTCTTTTCTAGCTTGTTTTGGGCGATTGCTTTAAGCCCTTAACCTTGAATAAGGTTTACATAGCCTTCAGCGCCTTGTCAAGCTCTTTATAGCCTAAACCTAAACCCTACTATTAAAAAGCACTAAAACGCCGCTATAGGGCTGCTATAGGCATTAGAATCGATTTGGCTTATTTGGGTATGTTTTAGGGGTTTGTTTGAA
>Ga0098061_1000513_pt1 | contig 18723 bp, 29 predicted proteins | sample 22_taG_FD_92579 | JGI IMG/M metagenome (GOLD analysis project Ga0098061, IMG submission 92579) | Marine viral communities from the Subarctic Pacific Ocean - 22_ETSP_OMZ_AT15343 metaG | ecosystem: Environmental > Aquatic > Marine > Oceanic | place: Subarctic Pacific Ocean | collected 2015-01-20
AAGAAACAAACTAAATACATACCACTTATACCCAAAAACAATGTGGATGATAGGGGGTGTGGTAGACCTATAGATAGTAGAAAAAATGTAAATCCGAAACTCCGTAACATTATGTTATGAAGATGGGGAAAAATATATTAAAAAGATATAATTTTTAATTTGCATAGTGGTAAAACATTTATTACATTATATTATCAATATTTTATCAATTTAAAACTAGGGAGAAAAACTATGCGCGATATTTCTAGAACCAAAATAATCGAGGCACCGATGACTAGTGTCGAGGTTGGGAAAGTAATGAAAAATACTTTTCTATTAATAAAATTATTAGAGTCATATGATAGATCAGAAAAAAGTAGAAAAGAAATAGAAAATGCCACTATTCCATTAAGACATATTCATCTAGGATCAGTAACTACATGGGAATTAGTAGTAACAACTAGTTGGATATTAGATAGATTACAAGAAGGAACATACTTGGCGGGAGATCTAGTTTCAGATCTTCGGGATAACATTCATACATTACTAGATCCTGAGTATAATGGAGATGTTATAGAACTATTAAAATCATTTAGTAGCGAAGATATCCAAGACTTTATAAATGACGTGCTAGGAGATCTAGGAGATCTATATGACTAGTAAAACCCGTGGGGCAGGTCTGAACATTCAGACATATGTTGATCCTTGTACCGTGGCTAGCATTGCGAAGTTACTTGCCAGCCGTGGCATGGGATTCAATCGTAGCTATTCGGGCCTGCTCAAATGCCTAATGGAAACAGTTCTTTCCGAGGCTCGATTGGAACAATTCGATGAGTTCCTGGATCCTGAGTCAGCCCTCGAGTATCTAGCCACATCCGGATTCTCAATGGATCAGGTAACCGGATGGAATGAAAAAAGAGTTTTCAATTCTATGAATCGAGCTAGCATGGATGAAGCTCGGCAAGAAACTATCGCCAAGAAAGAAACGATGACTAGTGAAGACTCGACACGAGCTGGGGAAATAGTCATGCGGCAACTTAGCGGAGAAGCTACGGATGAAGAGATCCAATGGTACTTGGATTATCAGCAGCGAAACAATTTATAAAATATACTTGCATACTGAAAATACTTATGTTATATTATAACATGATCATTTTTTCAACACCATTAGTGCAATACCGCACTAATTAAACTAGGGGGGCAATATGCCTAAACAAAACGAAAACGACCACGCTGAAATAAAGTTTATTATAAAGCGTGGAGACGAAGTAGAAACGCTTTGTCCGTTTCATATGGAAACAGTAGTCCAAGCAAACTCCGGACAATGGATTCCAGAAACTGACGAAGTAAGTATAGTCGAAGTAGTATCAACTCAGAAAGAAAACTGGGACGATATTACATGTGATAGTTGTGTATCTGAGGATGCCGAACATAAACATATGACTGTTGGGGATCTAATTAAACAACTAACGGCTCGAGTATGCGATTATGATCTAGACGCACCTGTGGTAATCAGCCATCCGCTTGTTTCCGATGAGCCTGTATGGTATGCGTTGAAAATAGTTGATTTCAAACCACATGATCGTACTCATTTAATGTTTACCATTGACGGTGACGAACCAGTAATGGAGTAGCCATGAAAACTATCGGAGAACTAAAAAAAGAATTAGAAAAGTATGACAATGATTGTCTAGTTATGACATCTAGAAATATAGATGAAAACGAAGTTGAATGGCTAGAAATAACTGGCACATTTGATGCTAGTGACGAAGACTCTTCGATGATACTTTTATACATAGATCCAATAGCATCTATTGCATAGTTCACATGGCCTGGGACGGAGTATTGTCCCAGGTCTTTTTCACTAGGGGGTAATATGACTGTTGATTATCGTAAACGACCATCTCGCTTGACTCTCAAGCAAGCTCAGAAACAAGAATTTAAAAGTGGAACTTCTTGGGTCAGGCTGATAGAGATGAAGTTGGAAGGTCTCAACAATATAGGAATCATGATGCAGTTTTTTCGAGACTGGGAAATATACGGTCTTCGGGAAGCATTACTATTCCTTAAGAACTATGAGGAACAAGGTGAAGTTCCTCGTGGCACATTTGTTGAGATAGATAAAGTAGCGCAACTCCTCTATGATAATGTCAGCGAAGATGCTGGCATTGAGAAGTTAAAAAAGACAACCACATGATTGAATATGAGAGTGTTGATGACAGCTCAGTCAAAGTCACACGAGCCAGCCTTCACAGTGGCAAGTGGAATAGTATAATAATACCTATGAACTTTGATGAGTTCCAGATGCGTCTGTCTATGTGGGCAGATGACAAAGAGTATATTCAAGATGCTTTCCCGTCTCTCAATCCAGACCAACGAGAGTTTATCCAAACAGGTATAACTATAGAGGAGTGGGACGAAATCTTTGTAGATGAAGAAGCAGAGATCAAGTCCTGTAAAAGCTAATGCCAAAATACTTTGATGATAACTTCGGCGAATGGGGTGACATGGAAGATGCTGATATGAGAGCATTCTATCGGCAAGTCCAAAAGACTAACGTCAAGAAAGAATGCTCAGGTTGCGGAAGAAAAGTCATGATACAGCCTCATTACGCTTACTGCAATTCATGTGCAGATAAGCGTGAAAGAGGCATGGACATCTAATGGCATCAATCTTCTTTATCAGCGGGGAAGAAATATCTCTTCGCATAGTTACCTACGATAAGACAATAGACATTTTCAAGGGCCCACTCTTCACTGATGAAGATGGCTATAACTGGCAAGCAGAAAAAGTAGGATCTTTAACATTTAATAAAAAAGATCTTCGATCTCTGATCGCCAGACTTGAACTAATGAGTGATGACTGACCCCTAGCAGAAGTCACTCAGGATAGTGGGGGCTTTCCCTACGGCTCCCACTATCCTAAAAAACCTTACGGGGAGGTAAGGTATGAGGGACTCGAGGCTTTTAAAAAATATTAAATATTACTCTTCGTATTTTTATAAAGGTAACTGGGATGATACCAGGCCTGAAGAATTAGTTGCATTAGAAATATGCAGAGATAATAATTTAAAGCAAGAATCTAGAGCTAAAAAAGAAAACTTAAATCCATCTAACTTTCTACACTTAATCAGAAAGGATCGCGGCATAAAGAAGTACAAAGTATTAACTCGTAGCTTGTTACTTAAACCCTTAATTTTAAGGAGGAGTATCAGCGATGACATATCCTGATAACTCGAGGGCGTTGAACGATGATCATCTTCAGCCCCCAGAAGAACATCCAGACTTTGGTATATTAGATGCTAAATTAGATTGGATGGATGAGTGGGGTAATGAACCTACTCTTCAAATACTAGTCGAGAAAGTCTTTAACATTAGTGAGTTTAAATATGATGTTAAAGAAAGTTCTAGTACTGATTTATACTTTGCTCAGTTAGATGGTCAGGTCTCATACTTTGCTCATACTAAGAAAGACGAGACAGGTTTTGGAGGTCGAACTTACTCACTCCAACCCGCAGAAGAAAATCGAGTGATTCCCTATACAATCAAAGGTCCGTGGAGTTCTCGTAGTTCAGCCATGAATAACCACTTTCCGCATTCTATAGAAGCATCCCTTATTGATGAGGAAGAAGGTTTCAAGAGGGGATTTACATTCTATGCTTCAGCTATAACTATTGATATGGCGATAGAGGCTTTCGATGTTATTCATCTGAATACTGGAGAAGCTTATGCTTTAGCTCTGACAGAAAAGTATAACGAGAAGATCCATAGGATAGTTAAGATGGATACAAGTCAAGGGAGACCTTCTCCAATCTTTAAGAACGATCCCCCAGAAACATACGAAGTCATAGGTCTTTACGATTACTATGATGAGATGCAAGATGATGGTCAGCCCTCGGAGCTACAGGAGCATCAAGACTTTGCTCAGGATGATGAGCTATCTAATGGAGGGCATGATATATTATGAGTAAAGCAGATGGGCCTAGTAAGTTCTATCATATGGAGCCTATTAGTCCTGAATCTCTAAATGCTATCCGTACTATTATTTCTATAGCTGTAGATAGAGAGATGATAGAAGAAATAGATGCTGAGCGAGCTCTTAAAATACTAACTGTCAATCCGCATAACAGGCTGACAGTGCTTGGCCGAAGGCTGGCCAGGCTAGTGGACTATTTTGATGAGCTTAAAAGCATTGACAATAGGACTAATGTTATAGTAGATCAAGTAAAAGAAGAGTTTGAAGGACTAAAGACTGTTATTGAGTGGAATCCTGACTGGAGGGAAGATAAAGATTGTTAGAAATACTGTCCAACCTTTATGTACTTATGCTACTAGCTCCTTTATTATACAGCGTAGGTATGAGCATAGTCATGATAGTTAAATACATAATGAGGAAGAGATGATAAAAGGTTTTATACTACATCTTGATGGAGAGGTAGAGGAAAAAGAATGGTCTATGTTTCCTTTACTAGAAGAGATGCAAGAAATAGTCGGAGGTTATATTGAAAGAGTAGCCATATCAAACTCTTACATAGCTGACGAACTAAAGGACCACTTTGATCCTGATGGATCTTCAGAGATTATAGTAAATGAAGAAGGTTTGTTACTAAATTTAGAGCTCAACGAGTCAGCCCTGATGCTAACAGGGCAAAGATTTGTTGGCCCAGTTCTTCTTTTCGTAGGTACTCCAATGGATGAACTCAATGGCTAAAGCAAAGAGAAAGTTACTAACTCGTAACCAAGCCTGGGCTCAGAGTCGTAACAGAGCTAAAGGTCAAGTAGGTTACATGCTTGGGACACTAGAAAGTATAAAGAGTCTTGAGGTCCTGTCAGAAAAAGAGTTGCCAAAGCTCTCAACTATAAGACGTATCTTAGTTGATATGAAAAAGAATTGGGAAGATCAAAACTCAGACAGTCGTCAGAACTTCATGGACACCTGGGACTAAGAATCTTATGACTCATAACTGCATAGCTTGCGGAAAGCTCGAAACACCAGAAGAAGAATTAGTTGATGTTGGAAAGCCAGACAAAATGTTGTGCCAAGATTGCTATGATGACGGCATAACAGACTCTAACCTTTACTTAGCATTTAAATATCTTGAAAGGAATAAAAAATGAGCGATGAATCTAAAGTTCGATTTAGCCTGATAACAGGTAAAGGTCACTTGATAGTATTTGATAGCAGCAAAGATGATGTAGCTAGTTCCTCAGGCTGGGAGATAAGAACTTCCTACAACAGTACTCTCAGCACAGAAGATGTAGAAAGCTTCGGGGACTTGGTAAAAGATTGTGTGGCGCTTGTTAAGAAAGTCTTGTAATTATTTTTGCAACTTGTGCATTTTTTACTTGACAAGTGGCATCCCTATGATTACATTTATATATATTGAATTTTGAAAGTGAAAAACTATGGCAATAAAAATCAAGTACGAAGTATCAAAAGATCAAGAGACTGGAGATACAATAATACTTAAGCGTCTGTTCAGAGTTATTCATGAAGCAGTATTTCCATTTCTTGTAGCATCTCATGAATGCAAAAAGTATGATCTTGCAGGACGCTTGATAAAACAGGACGTTCACTGAAAGGAGGATAAAGTCATTACCGCTTTAAGGGATGGAAGACCTTTTGTCTATTATAAGTTGTGGGGATATAGTGAAGAAATCATTAGTTGACACAATATGTACAGGGAGAGTGACTAATGTGGGCTATATACTCGGGAGGCAACTTTATATTACACTTAAGGTTTTCCGTCTCCGTAACATTTTGTTATGAAGTTTTTACATAAACCTTTTAACTGGGAGAAAACCAGTGACTGAAGAAACGCAACTTCCGGCAGGCGTAGTTAGTATTGAAGTAAAGAGTCCCAAGACTGATCGTTCGATCTCCTTCGAGCGTGACTTTGGGGATAGTTTAGAAAAGTCGTCAGAGATGTTCGGCGCTGACGTTGTTCATAGTATCTTTGTCGCCCAGGCTATTATCCGCGCTCAAGGTGCAGCCCGTACTACCTTGGACAATTCTGATAACAGCTCGGAGCAAGCAGAAGAGGCCGGCAAGACTTATACTCCTGGAGTCGCTCGCCGTGGTGGTGGTAAGAAGAAAGCTGATCCGTTCGATCAGTTGGCCGCCAAGGTTAAGAGTGGGGAGATCAGCCAGGAAGATCTGTTGGCAGAGCTTACGAAACGGCTCGGGTAATAGTCCTCCCCAGGACAGTGTGGAAGGTCGCTCGCATAGGGCCTTCCACATTATTATTATGGCTAACTTAATTAACATAGACGAACATGATACTTGGAAAGTTCAAGACGCAACCAAACTCCAAGCATACATGAACTGTCCTCGCAGATACTTCTTTGAGTATGTACTTGGCTGGCGTTCCGAGATTCCTAATAATCATCTGGAGTTCGGAACTGCTTGGCATATGGCGATGGAAGTATTCTATGAGAAAGGCGTCTCACTTGAGAGTGCCGCTGAAGGTTATAAAAAATTCGAGGAGTACTATCGAGAACAATTTGACGAGACTTGGGACGAAGGAAATGCTCCGAAGAACCCAGGCAACGCTCTAAGAGCTCTCGCTCAGTACGTCCAAACATACCAAGACCTTGACGACTTTGAAGTCTTACATATTGAGGTTGCAGGGAGCGTAGCAATAGCTCCGAATAAGCCTATATATTTCAAAACCGATACTATATGTCGAGATGACTCTGGCGTCTTTTCCCTTGAGCATAAGACTGGAAGTTACTTCAATACGAAGTGGGCTGCACAGTGGAGACAGAAGATGCAAGTCTCTGTTTACAGCCATGTCCTTTTCTGTTTGTTTGAACCTGATGAAGTTTACGGGGTCAAGATCAATGGAGTATTCTTTGCTAATCCTCCCAGATATAAAGCAAACGGAGAGCCTTATGCAAATGCACGAGACAACGAGTTCCATAGAGTTCCTGTAAGAAAGAATATTGCAGCAATGCAAGCATGGTTAGTTGAAGTCACTCGGTGGTATGACATGATCCAAGATGATTTTAATAGACTATTGTCTGCTAAAGAAGAAGATGAAGTCCTTGAAGCATTCCCTCGTAACACTGAGTCATGCACTCAATACGGGCCTTGTCCTTTTCTTGACTACTGCAGTATATGGAACAATCCTATTCAGTATGCTGATAGCCCTCCCATAGGCTATCGCGTAGAGCACTGGGATCCTCGCAAGATACCTGGTGTAAGGGAGACAGTAGAGTTATGAATGGTGAACTTTATACTCAGAATGATGTATTGCTTAAGATATTCGATGCAATAAATCATCTATCAGGAACTGTTGAGGAGTCTACTTCTCATATAACAAATAGCTTAGATGAAATAGAAGAAAGACTTAGAATAATTGGGACCTCTATTGATACTCATACTGAAACAACTCGTATGATTCATATACAGAGAGATAAAAGTCAATGACTGAGAGTCCTAAGTTCCTCAAAGTTAAAGAGCGAGCAATGAAAGCTCGCCAGATGTATGCTGATAGTGCTAGTCAGTTTTCAAACTTCCTGATCTATGGGGATTTTGGAACTGGTAAAACACAGATACTATCTACATGTCCCAAGCCAGTATTCATTGACTCATTTGATCCAGGTGGAACTAAGACAGCAGCCTTGCAGCCATTGATTGATAAGGGTGATGTGATAGTTGACAATCGCTGGGAAGGTGACTCCTGGAAAGAACCTTATGCTTTTGGTGAGTGGGAAAAAGAAATGCAAGACCGTAAGCGTGAGGGATTCTTTGAAAGCATCGGGACTTATGCTCTCGACTCCCTGACAAAGTGGAGTGACAGTATGATGTACGAGATCATTCGCCGAGGCTCCGGAGGGAAGACCCGTAAGGGTACTCAGCCCCAGCTCCAAGATTATCTTGTGCAGCAACTGACAGCCGTGGATTGGTTGGGAGTTCTAATGGGCTATCCCTGTCATGTGGTAGCTACTGGCCACATAGGTCTGATGAAGGATGAAGTATCTGGTAAGATGGAAACTGGTCTTTTAATGTATGGAAAGCTCAGTGAGAAAGTTCCACTTGTGTTCGATGAGAAGTATGTGACAAGAGTCAAGTCGAGTTCTTCTGGCGTAGCTTACGAACTGCTGACCCGCAATGACGGATACTATAAAGCCGAAACAAGAATGGGCGGCGGTAAGTTTGAAAGCTCGGAGACTCCTAACATAAAAGCCCTGCTTAGAAAAGCGGGCAGGTCTGATGAAGATAGACCTTCTTTAGTTTAATCTTATTCGGCGTAGCCGTGGGACTAGTCATCCTATCATATTCATTTCTAATGCTAATGCTAATATCAACTATAACATGGAGAAAACTCCTATGAGTCTTTTAGATCTAAACCTTAGCGAACGTGAAGAGTTGAAAATCCTGCCCGATAATCAAGAGGCTATGCTTCGAGTCAGCCGTGCTGATGTTACTCCCAACAGGAATGACGCGTCTCGGAACAACCTGGCCCTCGTCTTTGATTGCCCAGAAGATCCTCTCGTAGATGATATTCGGGTGTGGCTTCCAATTCCTAACGCCGCTATCAAGGCGGAAGATCCGAAGCGTTACATCAAGATGCTAAATAGGATCGCTGGCTTCTTGGATTCTGTGGGCGCTGATAGTGAGAACCTGGACACTGAAGATTTGCTCGGCAAAGAGTGCTGGGCATTGATTTCAGAAGACCAAGGACTAGACGGAAGTCCTCAAAATGGAGTCCGGCGCTTCATTGTCCGTAAGTAATATTTAACATTCTACAAATTGAGAGGCGCGCTAACATAGGCGTCTCTCTTTTTACTTACTCGTAAACGGGAGATACCTATGAGACTAACATTTGAGATTGAAGAGGAGGACCATAAAGTATTGTGTAAGTATATACCGCATGGCCTGCGTAAGTATGCCTATCAAGCTTTAATAAAAGGCTTTGTTAAAGAGTTAGCAAATGACCCAGGTCCTACAATGGAGACACTCCTACGACAGAGAACAAATGCTGCAGACCTTATGGAAAAGGGAGAATGAAACAACTCCCTACCAATTTGTTATGGAGGTGACAATATATGGCAGATCTTGTAAGTGAGCAATTTGGTATAGTTCAAATGAATAACTCTCAACTACTTGCCCACATAATAGATGTTAGGACAAGACGAAGAGAGCGTGCAAAACCTGCTACTCCTAAACGAGTCAGCAAAAAGAAAAACCCATTCAGTAAATTATCTGATGATCAACTTCGTAAACTAATGGAGATGACTAGTGAGTGATGTAGAGCTTCTTAATATAAACTTACGAGATATAAATTTCGGTAAGAGAGCTAGAGAGAACTATAAAGATTTAGACATCCTAGTAGCTGACTTTCAAAAGCAAGGTATCATATCTCCAATAGCTGTTAAGAGAGTATCCGCAGATGAAAAACCATTTCTATTGTTAGCTGGCGGTAGACGTTACTCGGCGGCTGTGTTAGGAAAGTTCGAGTCTATACCTGCCAGAGTATATCCTGAAGACTTAAGTGATCTAGACTATCGCGAGATAGAACTTATGGAGAATGTATCTCGTGCAGATCTAGACTGGAAAGAAGAGGTATGGCTAACTGAGGAAATACACAGACTAAAGATCGAGCAATTCGGTGAAGCAGCTGGACCAAGCGAAGGTCACTCAGCATCTGACACTGCAGAACTAATTGGCAAAAGTCCTATGAGTGTATCTCGGGATAGACAGTTAGCTGCAGGCCTGGAGAAACATGGAGAAATACTAGATGCGGCTAAGACTAAAAGTGAAGCTCTTAGAACTCTTAAAAGAATAGAAAGAAAAGAGCACGAGGAATCTGTATCTAAAAATGTACAAGCAGAGATAGACAAAGACAAAGGAGAATCGTATAAGAAATCTCTAGTCAATGGATATATTCTTGGGGACTTCTTTAAAGGTATAAAGGATGTTCCTAATAGTGCTGTACATATAGTTGAGATAGACCCTCCCTACGCTATTGATCTTAAAAATATAAAGTACGGCAATAAGGATAATCTGGAAACTTATAATGAAGTAGATGAAAATGCTTATCCTGAATTTCTTGAAGAGCTTTTTGCCCAGTGCTACAGAGTAATGTTTCCGTCTAGCTGGCTCATATGTTGGCACGCTATTCAGTTCTATCCATTAGTAAAATCTCTCTTGGAAGAAGCAGGATTCTCTGTAGAAAAAATACCAGCTATATGGAATAAGAATATCCCAGGACAAACTCATAACCCTGAGTCTCGCTTAGGATCTTCCTACGAACCTTTTGTATATGCGCGTAAAGGTAACCCTATTATATACAAAGCTGGTAGGTCAAACGTATTTAACTTCAAACCCATACACTCCGATCATAAAGTTCATCCGACTGAGCGTCCAATAGAGATGATAGAAGACTTGCTTAAAACATTTGCTGCTCCTAACAACAGAATACTAGTTCCGTTTTTAGGAAGTGGGAATACTTTACTGGCTGCTTCTAACTGTGGGCTCAATGGCTTTGGTTTTGATCTTAGCGAAGAATATAGAAATTCATTTGTCACTAAAGTGCATAATGGGGAACCTAGTAATTATAGTAGCTACTCTTAAGAAAGGACTATTATGAGTCTAGCACCTTACTCTTCTGGGAATCCAGAGACAGCTAAGTACGTTATCATTGGCGAAGCTCCTGGGACAGAGGAAGAACAAAGGGGTGGAGCTTTCATTGGAGCAGCCGGTAGACTTCTGGATGATTTACTTAGGAACGCAGGAATATCAAGGGATGAAATATACTTTGACCATGTGTTTCAATTCAGACCTAAAGGCAATGATGCGTCTCCTTTTATTAAGTTCGCAAAGACCGTAACTGAGACTGAGGAATTTACAAAAGCTCGATCAGCTCTAGCTGCAAGATTAGAAACAACTAAAGCAAATGTAATAATAACTATGGGTAACATTCCTACATATGCTTTAACTGAGGCAACACCTATAACTAAGCAGCGGGGTAGTATAATATCATCTACTCTTTTAAAGGATAGAAAAGTTATACCTTGCATTCATCCTGCTGCAGCGTTAAGAGAATACCTAACACGTTATAGTATAGTCAATGATTTAAGAAGGGCTAAAGAGCAAGTAGGATTTCCAGAGATAAAATACATAACTAGAGATCTTATCCTCAATCCTTCATATGCTGATACTATGAGTTTCTTAGACACCTGTAATCATGCAGGGTCTGTAGCTTATGATATTGAAATACGAGGGCAAGAGTTAAGCCATATAGCTTTTGCTATAAATCCTTCTGTTGGAATATGTATACCTTTTGTAGAGGGAATGAAAGACTACTGGACACCAGACCAAGAAGCTGCTATAATGTTAAAGATAGCTGAGGTCCTGGAGAATGAAAAAGTATTTAAGATAGGCCAGAATCTTTCTTTCGATGCGACCTTTATGTACTACAAGTACGGAATACATGTATATCCTCTTCATGATACTATGATAGCCGCAGGTATTTTATTCCCTGACTTTCCTAAAGGTTTAGATTTTCTTGTATCACTTTACTGTGATGGAGAGCCTTACTATAAAGATGATGGAAAGGAATGGTTCAAGAATCCTTTTGCTTCTGAAGAAATCTTCCGTAGATATAATGCTATGGATGCAGTAGTTCTTATGGAGATATTCCCAAAGCAAACTAAAGAGCTTGAGCGCATGGGAAACTGGCGAACGTATGAGAAACAAAAATCTCTTTTACACCCTCTTGTATATGCAGGTAACAAGGGTATACGCATGGATACTGAGGGTATGGTTAGAGCTGGAGAAGGCTGCAATGAACATATAGAATCTCTTATGCGTAGGCTAGCTGAAGTGTCTGGGCGAGATGACTTAAATCCCAACTCGCCTAAACAGCTAAAAGAATATTTCTATGTGGACAAGGGTCTTAAGCCTTACACTAGGAAAGGATCTATAAGTGTAGATGATAAAGCGTTAAAACGTCTAGCTATGAACGGCCATGAAGAAGCTGATATCATACTAAATCTAAGACATGAACGTAAGATGCTCGGCACGTATTATAATATGAAGCTAGACGAAGATGGTCGAATGCGCTGCAGTTTCAATCCTGTCGGAACTGAGCAAGGGCGTATATCAAGTTCAAAGACCATACGTGGGACTGGCGCTAATCTACAGAATCAGCCTCCACAAACTCAAGCTATGATGCTAGCTGATCCAGATCATATATTAGTAAACCAAGATCTGGGCCAAGCAGAAAACAGAGTAGTAGCTTACATCTCTGGCGAGAACAGAATGATCAATGCTTTCGACAAAGGCATAGACATTCATAAACAAACTGGAGCTTTGATAGCTGAGATTAATATTGAAGATGTTACTGACGATCAAAGGTCTGATGGTAAGAAAGCTAACCATGGTCTTAACTATGACCTTGGCTATAAGTCTTTCGCTATGATCTACCAGATGCCAGAGAAGCAAGCTAAGTTTATTGTAGATAGATATCACTCTGTATACCCTGGTGTGCGGCAGTGGCATAATTCTGTTAGAGAAGAATTGAGTAGGCAGTCAAGAACTCTTGTTAATTGTTACGGAAGAAAGAGAGTATTCCTTGACAGATGGGGACATGAGTTATTCAAGGTGGCTTATAGTTATTCTCCTCAATCTACTGTGGCAGAGAAGATGAATCAAGATGGAGTCTTGTATATCTATGAGCGTCAAGATTTGTTTCCTGAAGTTCAGTTCCTTAATACTATTCATGACTCTATTCGTTATCAGATTCCGTTAGCGGTCGGGTATGATAGAATAATAGAGATCATTAAAAATGTTAAGTCAAACCTTGAAAAACCTATATCTTGGAGGGGTCAAGCTTTTTCCATTCCTGCTGATACTGAATTAGGTTTTAGCTACGATAAGAATACTATGCTCGAATGGAAAGCCCATTATGTAGATAATAATAATGAGAGTAAGTTGGCAGAGGAGCTTGGGGACTATGTCAGGGAGCAGAAGGCTTAATGATTGGATCGAGGCATTCGTTGAATATACTGATAATACAGAGCCTCCAGAAAGCTATCGTAGATGGGTAGCAATATCTACTATGGCAAGCGCACTCCAAAGAAAATGTAAACTTGTATGGGGCAGTGAAGTATTCTTTCCTAACATGTATATAGTTCTTGTCGGTCCTCCAGCTGCTAGAAAAGGAACCGCTATGAGAACTGGTAAAGACTTACTTGATCAAATTGGTATAGCTGTTTCTGCCGATGAAAGCTCTAGACAAAAATTAGTAAAGAGTCTGCAAGAAATGGGAGTAGCTGACCAAGATGATATGGGCAGAATAAATTTTCATTCTAGCATGACTTTATATTCAAGTGAGCTAACGGTCTTTCTTGGTTACGGAGCTAGAGAATTACTAGCCATGCTCTGTAAATGGTATGACTGTGAGCCACGCTATGTGTATGACACTATTCAAAGAGGTAAGGAGGAAGTTCCAAATGTTTGGTGTAACCTTATGGGGGCGACCACGCCTGGGCAACTACAAGCGTCACTACCGGAAGATGCTGTGGGGTCTGGCTTTACTAGCCGCGTCGTCTTTGTTTATGAGCATAATAAAGGGAAACTGGTTCGTAAGCCCACGCTCAAAGAAGAAATGCTCGAGCCACTTCTCTACGACCTCGGACAAGCTAGGAATTTAAGTGGAGAATTTATAATAGATAAAAGTGCTGAGGACATTTATTATGACTGGTATGAGAAAAGTGAAAGTGAATCTATATTTACTGATTATAGAATGGAGTATTATGTTCAGCGTAGACCTACGCACCTGTTTAAGCTAAGCATGATTATATGCGCGGCAAGAGGTGATACTAAACTAATAACTAAGGAGGATCTAAATGAAGCTATAAGAGTTATTGAAGGTGCAGAGAAAACAATGTCTCAGGTATTCGCGGGTGTGGGAGCTAACCCCTTAGCAGGTATTCAATTCAGAATACTTAATATTGTCAGAGAGCTAGGACCTACAGAAACATCTGTTGTAGCGGAGTCACTACAAAGTGATGCTAGCTTTAGTCAATTTGGGGAAGCTATACAAGCACTAGAGCAGATGGGACATATAAAGATAGACATAATTAAAAAACTTATAATACCTGTTAACTAAATGAATGAAGAAGATAAAGACAAACTAATATTTGGGATCTTGCCTGTAGTCGATGACCAGGATTTTATAACCCTAATCATCGACTTAGTTCAAGCTAGGCAGGAAGACATGAAAAATGCACTGATAATAGCTATCAATAGGACCAAAGAGTAGGCCTGGGAACATGGAAGTTATCATCAGACTGTATATCATCTAGATGTAAAAATATATTATCACCCTTTTGGGAAACCCCTATACCTGTGAAGCCAAGACTGGTAGCAAGAGCCAAGACCATATAAGCGTCTTCTCCTCTAACAGCTATGTCGATAGCTCTACCAGTAGCATGAGAACCAGGTCTGGGGTTTCCCTCAGGGTCTTTCTTTTTAGCTTCAATACTATGTCTGGGAGATCGAAAGCCAGAAGATATTCTAAGACCTCTTCCATATTCAGATCTTAGTTCTTGCAAGCGGTCCATAGTATCTTCGTTCATCTCGCACTCGCCAGTTTCTTGGCAAGCAATTTCATTAAAACTAAAGTTCGGCCATCGAGACTTAGGCCATGAGTCTTTCGTTAAGTTAGTAGCCATTAGTTTTATCTACCTTTCTGGATTAACAGGACTAAATAGTTCTCTAGACACTTGGTACTTTGGCTCTACGTAACCAAGTTCTGGAAACAATCTTCCAAACTCTTTATCTAACTGAGCTCTTTGCCTTAGCAGTAATTCAAATTCTCTTCCGTATTTACTTTCTTTATAAGTTTTACCTCTGAATAATCTTCTCTTATCTAATAGTCTAAATTTAAATCCAGATAATTCACTTAACAACTGACTATTCACCTCTGTTCCAAGTCCTGGAATAGGAATCTCATCACCTTTTCTTTGCGTAGACTTAATATATCTATTAATCTTACCTATAGGAGGCCATATCTTTTCATATGCCCACTCCTCATCTCTAGTTGGAGATAAACCCAAGAAGGGAAAAATTCCACCTGGACTAACACTATCATCTCCTCCTGATTCTGAGCCTTGATATGCAGTGCTTACTTCACCTCCAAATCTTGAAATCGCTCCACCTTTAAATATATCCATATTACCGTAAATTTGCATAGGCGCAGCAATAAGAGGATTCGCACTTGAAAGCATATCTTTTATATTTAGTCTATTAAGTTCCCCTACCATTATATCAATTTGAACAGCTATCGGCTGATCCTGATCTTTATTCATATAAGGCAGTTGCCAAGCTACAACCTCATCCCAATAGTCTGGCACATCTTCATTTTGAAAATCAGGATATAAACCTTCTACTGCATCTTTTACCTTAGGTATCTGGGACATTCTGCCTGGAGTTTCTAACAGCGCCATAGCAACTCTTGGTGCTGCAAATCTCTGCCAAGCATAGAAAGGAAGGATGTTTCTAAAATACTTCTTCTCTATATCTGTTAACATCCTATAATCAAAGTGCCACATCCTTGGCATCTCAGCTGCAGCCTCAACTGTTTTTCCTTGAGCTAACTGATCTATAAACAGTGCCCATCTTCCTTGATTCTCTATGATCTGAGAAGCTGCCCTGTTAATTCCTATAATAGGATTTTTACCTCCGCCAGCTAAATACTTTAACTTATCTTTAAATGATGTCCCTTGACCTTTTCCAAATTCTAAAGCTTGGGCAACAGAAGGATCAAGTCCTGGAATTTGAGCTGCTTGTGCATTTTTAAAATCCCAAGCTACTAAATCATCTACGATATTAGTATTCCAAAGTAACTCAGACGCTCCACCTTCTGTATTATACAAAGAACTAGCTACTTGAGGAACTCCATTCTTTTCTCCTAGCTCAGCTATCTGTGCATAGCTCAAAGGATTTCCATCAATGTCTTTTATATCTACATCTGGTATATCATCTAAACTATTCCAGCCAAACTTCTTAGCTAGCCTGTCAGCCGTCTGCTTAGTTTTCTTTGGAAGCCTACCTGCTCCATTAGCCACACTCATTAACTTTAACGCTTGTAGATTTCTAAGCATATACGCACCCATAGAAAATCTACCCTTTGCATCTCTACCCATGCCAGCCATCCAGTTACTATTTAATATACTAATAGTATTCCTCGCGTGATAGCCAGTTCCAAATGTAGCCCAACCTTTCCAGATGTTAGTAATATCAGTAAATGCTTTAGCTATCATATCTGCTTTTTCTGGAGAGCTAAATAACTCTTCACTTCTAGTAAGGAAATTATAAACTTCTGTGGGAAGTCTGTAAGCTCCTATTATTTCTGTTTTATACTTAGGTCCTACATCAAGATCATCACTAACTTTTACTTTTCTTTTTACTTCATACACTGACATACCTTGTCCAGGATCTCCAGTTGGTCCGGTCTCTCCTATAGGAGTCTCTATAGTTTTCTTAATATCATCCCAAGTATATCCTTGCTCACGCTTTCCACCCTTAAAGAACATAGGATCAAAGTTTAGCTTTGTGGCTATCTCTGGGTTATTAAGAACAGCTTCTCCGAACCTCCTAGACACTATATACCTTACACTCTGAACACCTCGAGACAAAAGTATATTACCTATGTCTAACTCAGTACCTTTTTCTAAGTCTCCACTAATAGATGCCATTACTCTGTCTAGTTGACTCTTATAAGTCTTAGGTTGCCCAGGACCAAACACAGCATCAATTCCAGGAAGATCACTACTGCCCAAATAGTTTGGATCAGGCCTTCTAGTATTAGCTACATTTTTATAAGCTTCTACTAGCCTGGGATCTTTAGGTGCTGTTCCATGTAAGTAAAAATCTCTGAACATTGTAGGATCTATTAAGCCGTCAAGAGGAGCATTAATCTCTTCTTCAAATAAACGCTTAGTAAAATTTTGAATAGTTTTTGCAGCCTCTTTAAGCTTAGGAGCATTTTCCATAAGTATAACATCAGCTTTTACTAAAGCATCTATTTGCTTTTCCATAAACTTTGGTTGATCCATGAGAGTGCCCAAGACTCGTCTTTCTACAGGAGTCATCCATGCAACCATAGACTCAACTTCATCAGCCATCTTTACTATTTCATTTTCAGCCTCAGCCCCAAAGCGTCTCTTTATACTAAGAAGTTCTTCTCTATGTTTTTCAGGTAGCTTAGGCTCTATCTTAAACATAGTTTCTAAAACATCAGTTACTGGTTTACCTGCACTAGTTTCTTTTACAAGATTGTAAGCTCTACCTGGAACTTCAGCTATATTAGCAGGTGTTTTATTAAGAGGATCTAGGAATATAGTACCTAGTAATCCTGCCATCCAAGCTTGCATTTCAGAACTAGTAACTGCTTCAGCTTCCCAGTCTTCTAAGTCTTCTCTTGTGAGACCTATCTTTGATGCTTTCTTTATCCGTTCTTTTGTTATAGGTCTAGCCTTTGGATCTAGTAACCCATACCTAGTAGCCAGCCCTAGTATATCAACATTCTTAGGTTTATACCCTACTTTATTCATCCCAATACCATCCAAGTATTCCGCAACAAAAGCAGTATAACTATCCCAGACATTTCCAGTTTTAACAGCTTCATCTATAGTAGCCCCTATCATCCAACTAGGCATTTGTAATAGATTAAAAACTGGAGTGACTAAGTTTTCCATTCTTCTATTAGCCTTAGCAAAGAACCCAACTCCACCTTCATTAGCTTGATACTCTTGATACTCAGCCCAGAGTCCAGGATATACTTTATCCATCTCTTTTATCCTGTCTTCTCTCTTAACATTTTCCCTCTTGACTGCTTCAAAATTTTTTATCTGTTTTTCAGTTAGCTCTAAACCAGTACCAAAGTCTCCTCCTGGAATATCTTTTTTACTAGGAAGATTAAATATAGGAGAGCCTCCAGTACCTTCAACTTTTGCAGGCTCATGAAATGACTCAGCTGAATCAGCAGACCCAGTAATAAAAGCTTCTAAAGGAAGCTCTTTAGGATTTTCACCAATAGGCTTTAGAAAATGCTCTAGTGATAGTTCGTTTGTAGCCATAATTTAATCCTATTATTGTTGGGGCAAGAAGGGAACAGTTGCATTTGTAGGAGAATTGACAGCTGTGCTACTAGGACTAGCACTTTTTTGTCCTTGCCTCGTAGGCATCTGAGTATCTTTACGTTGTACTGGTAACTGTGTAGGAGCCTCGAACTGTTCAAAGCTTCCAGGTCCCGCACCTAAGCCTGCTGGATTATCTACCCATTGCCAACCGGCAGCTTTAAATTTTTCTTGCAGTCCCCTAAGTACTATGTTTCTTCGAATTGGATCTTCAAATTGTGCAAGATACTTATTAAACTCTATAGTTCTTTGTGCTGCATTACCCTTATTAAGATCAGATATAATAAGGTCAGCAGGATCTGTTTTAGCTTCAGGTTCTTGGGTTTGTAATGTAGATCCTTGTATAGCATCTACTAGATTACTAAATGCTCTTTGCCCCTTCTCTGTATTTATTTTTATACCTTCGGGAATATTTATGTTAAACAATCTAGAATACCTGCTTAACACAGCCTCTGGGGTATAACTATTTGTGATGTCAGAGAGTATTGAAGTAGCTATTTCCTGCCTTGATCGCTGCGTAGCAGCATTTAAAAACTCTTCAGCATTCTTTGCAAGTACGGATAAAGTTTCAGGATTTTCAAGTTGGTTC
>Ga0098061_1000514_pt1 | contig 18718 bp, 20 predicted proteins | sample 22_taG_FD_92579 | JGI IMG/M metagenome (GOLD analysis project Ga0098061, IMG submission 92579) | Marine viral communities from the Subarctic Pacific Ocean - 22_ETSP_OMZ_AT15343 metaG | ecosystem: Environmental > Aquatic > Marine > Oceanic | place: Subarctic Pacific Ocean | collected 2015-01-20
CTGGAAGTAACCAAAACAAGAATCCTTCTACTGACATTTCCGCTTGGAATATTCTAGCTAGTGGTTCTGCCCCCGGCCCAGCGGGCCCAGCGGGCCCATCGGGGCCAGCGGGAGAGGACAGTACCGTAGCGGGGCCGACAGGGCCTACTGGCCCTTCAGGAGCGACGGGAAATACTGGCCCAGCGGGACCAGCGGGATCAGACAGTACCGTAGCGGGGCCGACAGGGCCCTCAGGGGCGACAGGAATTTCAGGAGTTAGCGTAACAGGTCCTCAAGGTCCAGAGGGACCAACGGGGCCAGCGGGGCCGACAGGGCCTCAGGGCAACATTGGGGTTACGGGTGCAACAGGGGTCACTGGCCCTCAAGGCCCAGCGGGACCAGCGGGCTCAGCGGGTCCAACGGGTCCAGCGCAAGTGATACACGGTCACGCAAACAGAATGGTAACTGTCCACAATGGAAACACGGGATGGTTGCAATCAGAAGATAAACTTTATTTTGATGGAACCAAAATGATTTTGTCTGGTGAAATTTACATCACTGGAGTAGATCAGAAATTGGTTAATATAGGCACTGGTTTAATTGGACAAACAACCGCTGGAGGCGGTGGTGGAGGCGGTGCTGTTTCGGCAGTTGCTAATGGTGCGGACGATAGAGTAGCAACTTTTAGTAGTAGTGATGCATTGAACGGCGAAGCTAATCTTACTTTTGACGGTTCTACTCTAACAATAGCTGGTGACGTCACTGGTTCAAGCAAATTAAAGTTAGCTGGTAGTTACCAATCTCAAATAGCTCATTCTGGAACAGCGGGGGCTACGATATCAGTAGATTTTGATGCTGCACCATTGCAGACAATAAACCTAAATACAAATGTAACTCATTTCCATACAGCCAATAGAGGACACGGAAAATCCGTAGCTTTAAGAGCGTTGGCGGGAGGATCGAATAGAACATTAGTATTCGAACCAAGGCTCAATTTCATTGGGGCGAAACCGACTTCAATAGCAGCCAACAAGACAGGAATGTTCTCCATAACTTGTTATGGATTGGGAGAAGGAGATGTTATGGTCGCCTATGGCGTGTCGGATTAGGACTTGCTTTTGTTTTTTATCCTATCGATGATCTCCATGCATTTTAGTTTGGGGATATCATAAATAGAATTTAACTTTTCTGTTCCATCAAAGTTCTCTTTTTCAAGCTGACTTTTGACTTTATCGAAGGATATGTCTTTTTCTTTTAGAAGTTCTGATAGATAAGGCCAAGGCCCTATCATTTTTTCTTGGATGTTCTTTTCGGTTCCGGAGCCTTTATTTGGATTACTGCCAATTTCTTCTTTGCTTACTATATTGATCCTTAAGAAATTCCTTACGCATCGAACGAAAGCTCTATTCTCCGCTGAGGTAGCCAAATAATACACGCCGAAAACAGGAGAGCTGTTCTCCAAAGATGCATCTCCTACAGAGGAAAAGGTTACTTCTCTCCCTTCTGTTTCATAATTTGGTATCCAAGTGATACTACATGTAGCGACAACATAATCAGAGGAAGGGGTGGAGACATCATACTTTATATTGCTATACCCTCGTATTTGAGCTAACTCTTTTAATCCACCAAGGAGAATGCACAAATCATTATCAGAAAGTTTGGACACGTCTGTTTCCGATAAGTTTTTGCTAGGGTTTGGGTAAAGATATTTATCTTTTACCATTTTTCTCCAATCGATAAGCCCGTCCTCCCCGAAGATATGTTTGACTCCATCTAGCAATCCGTTCTCATCTCGTTTGGCGACTGAAGGTCCATCTACGGATTCTTTTGCGAATCCAATTTTTGCTTTTTTTCTTGGTGGCATCTTATATATTTATTTTAATTTATATTTTCTTTTCGAACACTGAATAATATTCCAACTCTTTCCAGAATTCTTCGTCATCTATCAATTCGGTAATATCGTCATAGGTTTCCATATGCTTGCCATTTTTAAAAGCTGGTACGCTTGGGTAAGCTTTCCCATCGCTAAGAATAATTTTATTTGACCTGAAAAATAATTCAGAAAGATCCTTACCTTCTAATTCTTTTATTTCTTTAGGATCAGGGATTTCTTTCTTATTGATTATACCAAGATCTATATAGTCTAATTTCATTGAGTCTATCTTGTCTTGGTCGAGATAAGTTAAAAGCAATATAGGAATTCCATTTTGTTGAACAAATTCTATAAACTCAGGAGAATGTCCGTCATCCAAATAATAAATAAGTTCTTTTATATGGGGTTTGTATTTTACGATAATCTCCCTATCGATTTCACGATTAGTGACTATAGAACAAGGTGTTGTATCCAGTTGTTTTCGAAGGATCTCCTCGTTAAAGTTGAGATCCATCCTTAGTATCATCGAATCAATCCCAAAATCTGAAATTTTATAGAGTGAATCAGGGACCGCCTCGATTAGCTTGTGGGCATAGGAAGGTCCTGTATACAAAGTAGAATAATCAAAATTAAATTCCAAGTCTAGCAATTCACATACAGACTTAGCGATTACCTCTGGCTTAATCGAGTTGATTGTTTTTGGCTTTTCTTCTGGAGAGTAAGTTGGTTTTTTACCCTTTCGATCAGCTTCCAGTAAAATATGTTTATCAGGGTTCCCCCAATAAGGCTTAGAGTGACCAGTATACATATTTGAGTACAATGCGACCATTGGCTTGTCCAGCGTAGAAGCTAGGTGTACAGGAAAGCTGTCTATGCCCATATGTAGAAGAGCGTGATTAATAATATAAGCAGTTTGATTAACATTGGTTTGTCCATTGCAGTGCAGACAACCTTTTAATTTTCTGTCTTCAGCAGTTCCGATTTGCAGTATATGAATATTCTCTTTTTCTAATTGGTCCTTTAAAATAGTGATTACATCTTCCCAATAATCATAATGTCTACTTTCAAATTTTCCGTAAGGATGAAGAGTAATGTACTTCTCCATGTTAAGGGGGAAAAATTTCTGAAGGATGAAGGGTTCGTTAATTTTTAACCCGCAAGTAGTGGCGTATGATTCAACGATATGCATTTTGTTTAAGCTTTTATTTCGAAATCTATTTTATCTGCATCGTTATGCAGATAATTTAAAAATCTTTGAGTTCCTGAATGAGCAAGGTAAGCCACCTCGAAGAATCCTTCGTGATCTCCACTCCCTTCTAACCACATTAAGTTATCCATTTGAGGATTGTATATTAATACTTTATGCACATATGGGTTTCCAGAAAGGACTGCTTCGTACTCTGGTTTTGTGGCTACGTATAAGTTATGGTCGGGATACAGCCTTTGAATGCTAGGAAACAAACTGGTACTCATTAGCACATCTCCTATGCTCTCTGGAATGACATACAGTATTCTTTTTCCTTTGTCGTCTTTGTCCAAGAGAGACTCGAAGTCGGAGGTTTTAGAGTCGTTTTCAGAGTTCTCTTTTGCTGCTACCTGTCTAAAGTATTTTTCTATATCGCTTCTGGAGACGCCCTTTTTCAATTCTCCCATCCAATATTTGTGTCCGTCGTTTCCTTTGTCGACTTCTTTCATCAATAAGATATTGTGGTACATCCAGACCAACCATTCTCCATCGTCTTCCATATTTGGAATTTGAGCGTTAGGGTTTCTCTCTTCTTGCTTTAAGGACCAGTCGTATTCTGTTTTTTTAATTGAGTCTAAGAACTCTTCAAAAATTTTGCCAATAGCTTCTATTCCGAAATTTTTAATTGTCCACTCTCTGGCTGTTTGACCTCTCCTTCTTCTTTCCGAAGGGTCTAGCTTGTAAATTGCGTTTAGCTCTTGAGCTATGGATTCGGGGCTAGTAGATGCTTTTCTAAAGTTTGTTCCTTGCTCTCTATATTCGTTCCATTCCAAGGGAACAGATTGGGCTTCTGGGACACACATGTCTTCGCCGCAACTATAATTAGTTACGAGGGTGACCAACTCAGTAAGTTTAGCTTCTTGTATGGGAATTTCTTGTCCGCCAGATGTAAATGGATGTACGTAAACATCCATTAAATTATATACTTCATTAAGTTGCTTCTCCGTTACCCCCATTTGTGTATTGGTGGTTATCATTGACTCTTTATTACCACAATGGGGACAGGCTTGATTTTGACCTGTAAATGGTTTTACTGAGTAGTTCCTGCACGCTTGGCAAGCATAGGTCGTGAGTATTTCGTCGAGCGGAACATCGTACTCCTTGGCCAATTCTGGAATAGGCCAGCCTTCCCCGAAATGAGTATGGAGAAGCAAGTATGGACTTTTAGGCTTCTTCTTTTCTTTCCATAAGGAATAGCCCTCAAGCAAATTCGGGACAGATTTTCTTAGCTGATTTCTAAAGACAAACCCTGCTATGAATGCCTTTTCAGGAATGTTGTTGTCTTTCCTTAGTTTAAGTCTTTCTTCCTTATCTAATCTAGAAAATGGTCCTTGATCAATCATACCACGAACTGTTCTTACGTGTTCGTGTCCCATTTTTTTGAGTGCTTGTGTCGCAAAGTCGGCCCAGATCCAATAATTTTTAACTTTTTTTGCTGCTTCTACGGCTGTAGGGAGGATAGGTAAGGAGTCTAGGGTGGTCCAAATTGCGTGTGGTATTTTGTCAAACCAAATCTTGTTAACGGCAAAGTCGACTCCCCATATGTCTTGTGCTGCTATGTAGACATCAGGTTTTTCTTCTTTTATAACTTTGTCTATTAGGTGTGCCCCGTATCCAGCCATCCTAGCGTAATTTGGGTCTTTATTGATTTGTTCCATTTCCTTGGGGTCATCGGGTAAACACCCAATTGATTTCCAAGGGGTTCTTTGCAAATCAGGGTTGGAATAGTTTATCCCAATACAGTAATGAACAATATCGTATTTCCCAGTTTTATACAGGTGGGAGAGAAGGGCCTTGGAGTTTCGTCCAAAGCCCGTTTTAGCCAAGCTTGAATCGCTATGGTAGAGTAATTTGATTTTCTCTTTCATCTACCAAAGCTCTTCTTCCTCGTCCTGTTCTTCTCCCCCTCCAGCGGTGACTGCTTTTGCGACCTTCTCCTTTGGTGCGTTAGAGTCAGTTGAGGTATCTTCTTTCTTTCCATCGAAAGCGTTCTCTACAAAAGTTCTTCCAAGCATCATCTCTAAATCGTTTTTTAACAATCTAGCTTCGCTATAGTTGAAACCAATGCGAACCGTTAGTTTGGATTCATCTTCTTTCTTTATCTTGGTAATAGAAAGAGAGTATCCAATTTGCTCATCAGTTTTTACCCATTCCCCATCACTATTCTTTATAGATTTGAAATGAGGTTGAAAAAATCCAACCAATTTGTATGGAGATTTTCCATGGTTATGTTGGAAGTTGAATTCAGTATTCCTCTCCATGGAGTCCAACAGGCCCGCTACTTCACTTCTGCCTAATTTAGATACGATCTTAGCGTTATCGTTCTTGTAGTTTTCAAAGAAAGATCCTTGGTTCTTGTTTCCGTCCCAAGAAGCTTGCTTCACTAATTGCACCATGATGCTATTATCGTTCGTTAGAAAGAACGACACCATAGATCCCTTATTTGTTTTTGTGGGCTTATATATTTTTAACATTGTTAATATTATTTTGTATGTTTGTTTTTTTCTAAAATAAATAAATTTATTTATTTAAGATTTTTTAATTCAGAAAGCTTTGTAAAGACCTTCTGATCTTGGATGCCTATCGTATTAGCGAATGTAGCATCCTCCTTTTTAACGCCGTTGACGATAACAACATTGTCCTTCTGGGGCAAGCCATCATTGACTTTTTTGCACCCCTTCAGATTGTGTTCGAACATCAGGACAGTTTCATCCGCTAATTCATCTCCTACTGTCAATCTCATGTATTTATTACCTTTTTTGGATTTCCCTACGAAAACCTCTTTAACATATCCTATGAAGACCATGTCGCAGTCAATTGGGGTCCCTTGTACCTCATCCAAATCGAGTAAATTTGGTTGTTTTTCAGAAAAGATCTCTTTTAAGGTTATATCGTAGGTATATCCAAGCAGCTTCCTTTCATAATACCAATTAGCAAAGCGTTCAGATTTCTTATTCTGTAGATAGATCTTCAAATACGGTTCGTAATCACGCTTGATCGTGGCGAATCTAGATTCTTTAATAAGACAATCGCCTTTCTTAGAATCTATGTCTTTTGTCTGTGTTAGTTTCTTAATTATATCTATTAAATCATGATCATGTTTTTCGGACATGGGCATTATTAAGGACTTCTCTCTTGGGGTTAAGATATTCCATAATTGAGCTTCTAGGACTACCCTGCTCCTCGTCTGCGTAAAACCTTGGAATGCCCCAGCCTGAATTAATGAAGAAACTATTCCTATTTGTAATTTCGCATTTTTAGCGGCTTGGAACACTTCGAATTTTGAAGAGTATTTATTTTTAAATTGTTCCAGTTTCTCAATCGATTTATCGGATATCCCTTTTATACTTAATAAACCAAATCTGATATCTTTACCTTGTATACTGAAATCGAGTTCTGATTTTGTTATATGTGGAGGTAAGAGTTTTATTCCAAAAAAGCGAAGCTCTTGGTGTATTTTTGAAATTTCAGATATAGGGTCTGGTTCGAACCGTGTCATCTTTAATAGTGACAAGAAAAACTGTTGGGGGTACTTGAACTTTAAGTAGACAGTCATTGCCGCTAAAGAGGCATAGGCTATCGAATGAGACTTATTAAAAGAATAGTTAGCTGAGTCTTCAAGAATGTCCCATAGGATTTTACCGATTTTAGATTCGTGGCCTTCTTCCTTTATCTTATCTTTAATTTTCTTTTTCCATTTTTTTACCTCTGAAACTTTTTTCTTTCCCACTATGCGACGAAGAATTTCCGCTTCATCAAGAGTAAACCCAATCTTGTGGGCCATTTGCATTAATTGCTCTTGATACAGTGCCACTCCTCCAGTAGTTGATAAAATATCATCAAAGAATGGATGCATAACTTCATATTTATCTTCATTGACGTATTCAGAATATTGTTCTGCAAACTGTAAAGCTCCGGGTCGAGCTAAAGCTAGAACTCCGCTAAGCTGCTCTAGGTTTCGAGGTTTTACATCCCTGCAAACTTGGTAATTGGTATGAGCTTCCAATTGGAATAAGCCGTGGGGTGTTCTTAGATCTCGAAGTTGTTGATAAATAGACAAATCATTAACGTCGATATCATCCATAGTTATACCGACATTAGAACAAACATCGTGGACAATAGTGACACTTCTTAGCCCAAGTAGATCTAACTTTACGTTAAACAGACTAGCCCAGTTCATATCATATCCCGAAACACTCTCTTTCTCCGAACTTAATTCAGTAGGACAGCTTTCATTCATTAGGTCGTAAGAAAGAAGCATTCCACTGGCATGAACGCCTTTATTGCGTATTAGGTTCCTTAGTTTAAGGGCTATGGAGTATATCTCTTGGTTTTCATCGCACCATACTTTGAGGTTAGGAACCTCTTCGTAAGATTCTTCGAGATCCATTACTTGTCCGAAGACTTTTGGGATAAGGTTAGACACGTCATTCATGTCTGATTCGGTTTTTTCCGCTATTATTTTCCCGCAGTCTTTTATTAATATTTTGCTACTTAACGTGGTCAAGGTTAGTATTTTAGATGTTCTCCCTTCGAATTTGGATTGGAGATACTTCATGACCTTGGGCCTGTTATAATAACAGATATCTAAATCTATATCGCACATTAGAGTCCCATCTAAATAAGTGATCTTGTTAACGACTTTCTTTTTGGCTCTTACCTTAGAAACAAATCGTTCGAAAAATAGATCATATTTTACGGAATCTATTTTGGTGACTCCTATTAAGAAAAGGACAATGCTTCCTGCTGCGCTCCCTCGCCCCGGACCAGTAGGTATGTTATTTTTTTTGCAGAAATTGATGATATCCCAAACCAAAAGTATATAATCTACAAAACTAAGTTCTTCTAGAATTTCGAGTTCGTACTTTATTCTCTCTACGTATTTATTGTATTCGTCCGTATCCTTTTTTAAGTTTAGTTTTTGAAAGCCTTGGCGACATAGAGACTTAAGAAACTCGAAGTTTTTTATATCTTCCGAAACCCCGACTTTCCTTTTATCATCGGCTTCGATTTCAAAAGACGGAAGTCTTACCCCGTGGATCTCTAAGTCGTATTTCGTAATTTTTTTTGTAAAATCAGTCGGCATCAAGGTACTTAATGAATTTTGTAGCTTTTTCTTCTGAACCGTAAGGACCTATCAAAAAGGTATCTATATTTAAGGTGTCTGTTTTGACGACGAACCATTTCCTATCTATTTTTCTCACCTTCAGATCACTGCTCCCCATCTTCTTTTGGTGGTTTCTTTTTTGCATTTCTCCTCCTTTTTTTAGGCTTAGTTTCCTCCTCTAGTCTGTTTTTTATTCCCTCTAGCACTTTTATTATGTCTTCTTGTTCCATGTTGCTTTGCATGGTGCATTCTACTTCTTGATCTTCACTAGGTAAGCTGTAGGTTATGATGTACTCAAATCCTTGGCTTTCTAGTTTTTCTAACAGGTCGTATAAGAAGTCGTAAGAAGGCATTTTATATACTAATAGTCCATTTGAGTTTGTTCCAAACTTTTAAGTTTAATTCTAAATCCACAAGAGCATCGTGTAAGCGGTCGTAGTCATGGTCGATTGAAAATTCTTTTCCCATGGCTTTTAAGTTCGTCTTAATCCCTTTCGCTCTAACGTGAGCGAGTTTGTACTGGTATTCTAAAAAGTCTTCGGATGTACTATAAGGAATGTCCATTTTCAAACCTTTTGAAATGCAAAAGGTGTCTATCATCTTAGGCATTAAATGCTTCCATGACTTCCCCATCATTTTGTAGTAATCCCTTATTAGATAAATGTCGAATCCTATAATATTATGTCCTACTATGTAGTCTGCATTGTCTAGCCAGTCTTCTATAGTGGGGAAAGCTTCCTTTGGGTCTACCCCATGCTTTTCTATTATAGAAGGGTTAAATCTAGTGATTCTTTTTGCGTCGTTACTTATCTTTAGTTTCGTTTTCCATTTTATATGGATATTCTTCTCATCCGTCTTCTCTCCATTCACGGCTTTAATCATTGCTATTTGCCATGGTAAATTATGGCAAAAGTTCAAGCAGAGATTAAGCGTTTCACAATCGATAAAGACGAAAGTCTTGTCTTTCTCCCCTTCATATCTTAGGAGGTGCTCGTCCATTACTAATGCAAATTTAAGAAGACTTGTATTCTAGTCTATCTTTTCTAGTCATTTTCTACTTCCTCCATACTCTATAGGAATCTTCGTCCCGATGGTAAGTACTAGATTCGATAATATCAAGCTCCGTTATCGCTTCTACTCTATGAGGGACCAGTCTATCAATAACATAACAATCGCCTTCATTAAGCTCAATAGTCGAGATCTCCGTAGTTTTAGTATTAATTATCTCTAACTTTGCGCTACCGCTCAAAATATAAAAGGTTTCATGCTTATCTGCATGGAGATGCATAGAGAAACCATGTCCAGCATTTACATGTAGGATTTTACCGCAATAGTTATTCTCTTCATTATTTGCCAGCCATTTTTCATAGCCCCATTCTTTATCTACGTGTTTCGCTTGTGTCTTCATTCTTATTTTTCAGGTCAAATAACTCATCGTTAACTTTGGTGTATTCTTTTCTCCAATATTCGCTGATTACATCTATTTGCTTTTCGAGCATAAGAGAATTGGCTTTTTCTGAGTAGTATGCTGTACGGCTGATAGTTAGTGAATAGTACAACTTTTTATTTCGCTCTTCGAGGGCTTGCTCCTTAGCGAGTAGCTCCTTGAAACGCTCATCGTTTTTATAGTCATAATAATACTGACAACCTAGAGTCGCTACCATGGTGGTCACTAAAAAAAGGAGAAGTCTTTCGTGCTGTGTTACTCTATTAAACATATTCTATTAAACATCCGTCGGCTTCGTGGTCAATGTAATCGGGGTGAATCCATTCCATCTCTTTAAGAGGGTTTGTTTTTGCCCAGTAATTATAAATATGTTTCGGAGGTTTACCCCATTGTTTTCTCCATTCTTCCTTATCGTGAAAAATTTCATAGGCGACTTCGCTTGTAATAGTAACGATCCGGCTATGAATAGATACGAAATCCACTGCCTGAGCGAATCCATAAAAACGTAACTTACCATTTATAAACTTTTCCCCCATCCAGCCTCCTCGAAAAGATGTTTCCCATGTCTTTTGATCAAAGAATCCTCTCTTGTATTCTTCTAAAGGCCAATATTGTTGATTTTGAATGTAGCAATTAACGTAGTAGGGATATTCGGTTGGGGTTGGCTTTACGAGCTTCTGTTCACGAGTGTCGAACTCTTGCCCGTGCGTCATGATAGATGCCCCAAGGCCAATAGCAGGAATCGTTTTAATAAAATTTCTACGGTTCATGATTTTTTGTATTCTTTAATTAATTTGTTGTTTTTTAGATAGAGAAAGCAAATGATTCGTTCTCTTGATACTACAACCGATGCGCCGATAACGTGTGATCCATTCCGAATTTAAGTTATTTTGATTTAGGATTCGCATGAAATCTTCCATTTTGTAGAGTGTCAACCGATGCGAACTATCTGGATAACGACCTTCTCTCTTCGGCCAAGGTTCTTCAGTTGTCTCATGATTAAATTTTATATTTATAATGATTTCCCCATTGGGCTTTAGAACGGGTATAGAGTTAGTTAAAAATTTTTTAAATTGTTTCACGCCACAATGAATAAAAACTTGCATCGCTAAGATATAATCAAATTTTACCCCCCCGAATTCTTTAAAGGAGAATGCTTTAGTATTACTAAATTTAGGTTTTTTTATTTTCAAGATCTCTTTTGAAAGTTCATTTCGCATTCCTGCTAGTCTTTGTCTTATTTCTGGTTCTATTCCGTAGTAATTACCCTCTTTAAGGAACGGGATCAACAACCTTCCAATTCTGAGCGATCCGCATCCTACATCTGCTACTTTTGAGTCTTGACTTAGACCTCTGTGTTTCAGTGTTTGGAAAAACTTTTCTCCGGTTTCGTAATAATTATATTCAGGTCCGACAAAAGACCTATAATCCAATTTCTTTATTTTCTTATTGCACATCCCTCCAGCTTTCGAAACAAAACTCGTTGCTGCACATGTGGTCCAGATTAGGCTTATTGAGGGTGCTCCTGTTGTTAATGCATCGAGAAGTCAGGTACGCTTTAAAATCAGACTTGTTTTCATAATAAATGCTTTTGGTTTTTTGTATTTGGGATTTAGAAGTGAAATTTTTTAGTCTATTATTGAGTAGCTCATCGAACGGCAGATCATTGTCTTCTGAAAAAAAGATTGGTTTTGTAAAATCAAAATTGGGAAGTGATATCCCATTCCGTAAACAGTTATTGAACAGGAACGAGTCGTAGAATGGAACGGCCAGTATTAGATCATCATCATCCCATTCTTTTCTGATCGTTTCGAAATCCAATCTTGGTTTATAATAAAATCCTTCTTTCGCTCCCTTACTAAATAATTTTATTAATCTTGGGTATCCTTCATCTCTTTTTATGAAGATTATATACTTACTTGATTTATGAATAGACTCCTCATTCTTCTCTTCTATGTTCGGGCAAACCTCTATTCTCAGTCCGAAAACAAGCTCGGCTCCTATTTTCGTTAAATTGATATGTGCTTCAAGAAAGCCACTCATATTGTCTTCGACGAGACAGACTTTCTTTCCTAAAGACTCTTCATTTTTGAATACAAGATCGACAATAGAGGTGGGTTCAGAAGATTTACTTTCATCTTTTTCTCTCAAGGTGAGAATACTTTTCCCGACACTGTAATGGCTTTTGAATAGGGCAATAGGTTTCATCAGAAATCGAATTCGTCGTTTTTGTTTGTCTTCTCTGGTCCGTCTTCCAAGTCGAACGCATCAAGTGTGTCTCTGTTTTTCCATTCGGGGCAACCATCATAAATTTTTTCTACTACCTTCTGTTTTTTATTAGCTACTAAGTCTTGCTCGTATGAAGTTTTTATTATTTCGTCATTTTCATCTACGAGCGCATAGAACTTGAATGCCTTCCTGAAGGGACAGCACCATTTGCCTTTCTCTGTTTTTCCGCATAACCACCTATTTGTTCTAGAGCGAGAAGCGAAATTATTTTTAGCGGTTTCCTCATTAAAGTTCGAGATCATATCGTACATGTATCCTAGGAAATGCTTGAACCCCCCTAGTATACTGTCGCTGAATTCTAATTGTTGGAAAGGCGCACGGGGAAATCTTAAGAAAAGGAACTCAACTGAAGGCTTAAGATCTGGCCATATCTTTTTCGCTGCTAAAGAATACATCATGGCTTGAACATTAGATTTTAAATCCTCGCCTCTGAATTTTGCCTTGCTACTTTTGTAGTCGACGATTTTTACTTCTTTTTTGTTTTTATATTCTATTGGTTTATCTATGTAACCCTTTATTCTATATTCTGGATCGTCATTAGTAATATCAAATTCTTGTTCTGGTTTCTCAATGTGTCCGCCTTCCCCAAAAAAATCACACTCCAATCCAACTACTATCATTTTATCTACGAGATCGTAGTTTTCTTGCTCCATTTCCCCTTTAACCTTATTAGACTCAAATTTTTTCATGTGTTTGATTGCGAGTCTAAGGATTACCGAACTACCTGTTATTGATCCTTTTTTAATGATTCCATCGAAATGCTTTTTGTGTCTTGGTTTTAAAAGCAACTCAAAGATTAAATGGCAAAGAGTTCCTCTTTCAGCACCGCTATTAGTCTTGTCTGGTAATTTTAAATGGTATTTAGCCCAGTAAACCCAAGTGCAGCCCTCTAAGGTTTTGATCCTCGAAGCGGAAATGTATTTTTCAAATTTTTTCTTTTTAGACATCGTTTTTCTTTGCCCACATCTCAATTTCCTTACCTGTCATTTCTCCGAAGTCGTTTCCAGAAGGGAATTTGATCTGTATGGATTCTTCACTGAAATATTTCGATAACTTAAGTGCGGCTTTTTTCGCCGCTTGTTGCCCAGCCAAGCTGTCTGAAGAGTCGTTATTAAAAGATAAAATTATTTTGGATGGCTCTACTTGTAATAGGTAACTCATTATGGCCCCGTTAATACCGAGACCAAATAAAACTATTACATTCCGAATCCCTGTTTGCCAAAGAGCTAACATATCACCGATGCTTTCCACCAAAATGACTTCTTTTTTATTTCTTATTATTTTGTCGTTATGTTTTAAGGGATAGACCCATTCGTTTTTTGTTCCTATGTGTTTCCATTTCGGTCTGCGTGAGTTTGTCGGTCTTGTCAGAACGCATCTTCCGCTAAACCCTACTATCTTCTTTGAATTATTAAATATCGGGAAGACGTATCTGTCGGCCATTTTCCCCGTCTTTGCTAATCCGCCACTAAAGACCCCAATCATCTTTTTATCAATTCCTCTTCCCTCCCAATACGAGTGGTCTGGTTCTAATTTACATAAGATTTCATTTGAAAAAGTCCTCAAATTTTTCAATATGGGTTTATCTCTTACGTAATCAGGTTCTTTTCTGGAGAAGTTTTTTGATGCTATTATTTCTTTAGTTGCTTCTATACTATCTAGTTTCAAGGTCAACCTAACCAGCTCTTCGAAAGCTCCTCCTTTCATAAGCTTAAAGTCAAACCAAAGTCCATCAGCTTTCGAGATCACTAATATCCCCTCATTGTTTGACTCCCGATAGAGTGGGGTGGTTCTATACTCTTTGCCACAATCTTTTAGGCTATAGCCTAATTCAGTTAAAATTTCTCTTATTCCTTCCGACATTATAGGAGTCTTGGGTTACCATCATTAGGGTTATTTTCTTCGTCTAGTGGATAAATCTCAGAGAGTCTTTCTACGACATGTCTTAGGGACCCTTTCTCTTGTACATTGAAGTTCTCGACAGAGAAGTTTACGTAAAATGATACTGGCCTAGCATTGCCTGTATCAGGGATCGGTTTCATTAAGTATGGACTATGCCCGTAAGCGTTTCTCCCTTGGACTCTAGTCTTAATAGGCTTCAATAAGTGAGTGCCGAATTCTTGCCCATCTTCTGCAAGTTCGTCGTGGGTCTTTTGCCTAAAGATATAAACATTACTTGCGAACCATTGTAATCTATCTGACACCGCTATTACTGTACTATCATCAACTACATTATTTGAACTTCTATTGAAGCTATCGCCAGATCGATTAAGTTGCATGGCGGTTAACACTGGGACATTTAGTTCAATGCATAGTCTTTTGATTTTATTTATCTTTTCACCTACTGACTGGTGTTCTCCCCAATTTTTACCAACATTCTCAGTCCCAGTGAGTTTAACGTAATCAATAATGATTACGCATGGATTCCCTCTTCCTACGTTATAATAATGCCATCTTCTTGCTGCGGATATCATTTCGTCGGTATCCATGTTTCCTATGTAAAGATGGTCGAATGGGTGCTCTTTTATTTTGGCCCAAGTAGATCTAACTTTTCTGACCATCTCCTCGTCTTTCCTCCAGTTCCCTGTTTTGATATCCCATAAGGGGACGCCACTAAACTGAGCTACCATCCTCTTCTGTATTTCGAGGCGAGTCATTTCTGTATCCAAACATAGCACAGGAACATTGTTCATCTTTGCGGTAAAGTACCCTAGGTAATTAAGGAATGTGGTTTTCCCTTGCCCCGGTCGAGCCACGAATGCATAAATTTGTCCATCTTCGAGACCCCCTTGTAGACCATTGAACTCCTCGAATGGAGTCATTAGTCCTGATTCTTCTACTGGGTTGTTCCCTAGTTCTTCAATTATTTGTTCTGCGTCACCAAAAACATCTTTAGGCTGGTCATCTATGTTTTCAGTATAAGATAAAATTTGTTCGTTCCAGAGTGAGTCTACATGAGATATAAATTTGCCAAAATCTTGGGAACCGCTATCCCTTACGTATTCAGCTATCTCTTTGCATCTTTTGAGTATCCCTCTGTTGGTTCGCATACGAACCATTTTTAATGCGAATTCTAAAGTAGCTTCTGGTTCAACGTGCCCTAAAAAAAGAGTCTCAACATATTCTTCTATTTTTATGTTGTCTTCATTCAAGGAAGGAAAACTCATCCCAAGATTAGAAACTTTGTCGGCTAGAAGAATTTTATCAATTGGTTTTTCGTCGAGCTTTAATTGTTTAATTTGAGAGTAAATTGCATAATTAATATCATGTTGAAAATCCTCTTGTTTTATTAAGGCGTCTATATCTGGGAAGACATCTTTCCTTTCGTCGTCTTCCGACTTTAAAGAAGATGTTATTAGTCCTTTTAGAAGATTTCTTTCTATGCTTGGGGATCTTGTAACCCCATCTAACGATTTGCTCATAAACAATACCTCTATGCCTTAGGTATACGACCTAAGGATACAATCCTAACGTGCCTAAAACTTTACCGAACGTACTTCCTTGCCGATCCCGGTTTGAAGAAGTACGAGAATAGATCCTCTGGTGGAGTTAGTCCACCAATAATAGTATATACTACTAGCCCTGCTTTATTTCCTTGGTATATCCCTCTATGTACTGTAGATCCATCGCCAAGGAGTCTCGTCAGTTGCTCGTAGGCTTGTTCGATATTATCTTGAGGGATGTTATCCAAGCTATGATCGTCCCCAATCAAAACACATGCTGCGATATCCCCAGAAGAAATATCCATTCCAGCTAAAATATTTTGTCTTAAGTTCTCCCTAACAGCTCCAGAGATATCTGTTGAGCTAGTTTTATCAGACGCAATTGGCATAGCACCGAATGTAATTAGTCCAGACTGTAAAACTGTTTCGAAATCCGCTTTATCAAAGGTCGTATAAGCCGAGTTCTGACAGGCTATCCGATTGAAAAGATGGAAAAGACTAACGACACTTGAATTCGCAGTAGTCCAAAATTTACTCATCGATAGCCCCGGATATATTTGTTTAATTTTTTCATTATCCAGAAGTATAATCGGGGAAACTGTCTTGGCTTTTCCTAGATCGATAATCGCCTGAGTCGTATTTTGAGCGTTCTCTTGAACACGGACCCCCTCAGAGCGAGTCGGAAGAGCAACTATTACGCCGACCTTTGCATCTGAGGCTTCTTTTTCTATCCCCAGTGATTGTGATAGCTCGTGCAGGACATCTACTACAACTTCTCCGCCTCCTGCTCCTGAGCCCCCTCCTGCGCCTATACACACAACAGCTCGATCATATCCTCCAGCGAAAGCCCTTCTGCAAAAATCTAGAATGTCTTCGTAGTGAGTACGAAAAATTTCCTTGGCTACTTTCGGTTGCTTTCCTGCTCCTTTCCCTCCGATACATAGTTTGTTTTCTTTTGGGATGTTAATCGAAGCGAGATCCTGTTCTGTCGTGTTTATGCAGCCTACTCTTCTATATCCGAGTCTCCAGAAAGTTTCGGCGAGTCTTGACCCACCTTGGCCTACGCCAATGACAGCAAATCTAAAAGCGGATTCGAATTCATCTTCTACTACTCTTTCAGTGGGTTGGTCTCCCGGCATTGGGATATCTGGAACGTCTACTCCAAGATCTACCCCAAGGTCATCCATCGCCATCGGAGACGCTTCTGGAAGCTCTGGCGACTCGACTGGAGCTGCCTCTGGGAGTTCTGGTGATTCGGTTGGTGTTGGTTCTGGTTGAACCTCTGGATTTTCGTTTTCACTCATTTGTTTGGTCCTATTACGGCCTTGGCCACTCATGTACTCTTGATAATTCATTTCGAATCATCGTCATAATTATCGGTGTTTTTTTTGTCTGGTTTCGATAGTTGGTCTATAGTCGTTTCTAAATTCAAATTCTCGACAGCTTTACTCCAATTGACTATGTGATACTGCATCGCTAAAGCGTCTTTCAATGTGTCAAATTGGCAATGAGCAAGGGGTTCTCCTTCGTCTCCAAAAGTGAAGAGGACGAATCCTCCATCTGAACACTCGTTAATTTGTCCAAGAACACTCGTTGGGAATTCAAATTTATTCTTTTTAGGCACATGGTTTATTACACTGGTTACTCATAGTAAAACATCAAATTTATTCTTTATGAAAGACTTAGATAATTTATTTACTTCGTCCTCGTTAATTTCGATTAATAAAAAATCATTACTTTCTAACCATTTTCTTTTTTTAAAGTCCCGCTTGATAGAGTTAAAAAAATTAACCTTATTTTTATGAAAAAATTTATTGTATGTATCATGTTGAGCACCATTTACCTCTATAGCTATACGTTTTGTCGCATTAAGCAAGTCGACTGACATTCTTGTCCCATAAACAGGAAACTCTTCATAACATATATGCTCATACCAATGTTTTTTAAAGAATTGTTTTGCTTTAAATTGCAATTTGGATCTGCTTTTTCCACTCCAATCTATTATTTTAGAACTGACATTTTTATTTATCATTCTTCCATGTATATTGTATAACCTCATTAATTACCAGAATACATATCTCTAAAGAACCCATAACTATATTTAAAAAATTCTTTATCATTTTCTATATATTCTAACAAAGCTTTCTTCCCTTGGAATTTTTCTTCTATTTCGATTTTGTTGTTTTTACACATAGAAATCACTTCGTCAGCGATTGTTATCCATGGGCCACTTTGTTTGTACCAGTCATTCCTTTCCATACACTCTAAAATTTCCTTTGAAGCCCATATGCTCCCATCTCCTGAGGCTCCGTATCTAATTGGATATTCTAAAAAATAATCATCTTTTTCGTTTAATGATTTTTTAACTCTGATTTTACAAATATGTCCGACGGCAGGATTCTTCTTTGCGTCGAAAGCCCCCGATTCGTTTTCTAAAATTTTATCTTTATTATATCTGCCTTCGAATTCGAATATCCAGTCAGAAAAATGATCCAAAGCGTGCCCGCCTGAAGCACTATGGTTTTTAAAATCAGGTCTTTTGTATTGGTCTGCGTTAATGGTAGACCTCCTTTGGCTAATGATTATCATCATATGCCCGAAGTGTTTGATATTAGCTCCTGTAACTTTCAAGAAATGTGAGGAAGTCAATGCTCCTCCAGCTACAGCTTTAGATTCCCTAGTCGATTTTTCATGGTCTTCCACTTTGCTAAGCGCATCCATGGAGTCGATCACAAAGAGATAGGTGCGTCTTTCAGGGAGCGTCTTATTTTGAACCACAAGATCTTTTAACAGATCGAAACATACGTGGAGAGCGCTCGTATTAACTACGGCGAATCGAGGGTTCTCTTCTAGACCTACCCTTTGTAGGATCTCTTTAGAAAGTCTCCCTTCCGCATTTACGTAAACGATATAAGGATTAGGAGCCTCGCTTAAAAAGCCTTTGGCTATTTGGACGCTTTCGGATGTTTTACCCCCAGAGTATTGACCTATTAAGCGAATCACTCCGGGGCCTAGTCCGCCGCTAGTTGCCGCATCAAAGATTAAGCTTCCTGTTGATACCTTATAGTCGAGTTTTACAACGTCGTTATAATGGTAATTTTTATAATCTTTTCCTTTTAGAAACGTAGATATTTCTTTGTTTATATCTTCAGTCTTCTCTGTCTTCGTCTTGGACATCGTTTTTAAGTAATTCTAGTATCGTTTTTTTCTCTTTAACTATTTTTCTATCTTCGCCTACTTTGTTTTTTTGCAAAGAGCGTCTGGTTGGGGGGTCAAATATGAGTTTTGATTTTAGGTTCTCTTTCCTAACAAACTCTTCCCCTTTTTTTGTGGA
>Ga0098061_1000515_pt1 | contig 18711 bp, 20 predicted proteins | sample 22_taG_FD_92579 | JGI IMG/M metagenome (GOLD analysis project Ga0098061, IMG submission 92579) | Marine viral communities from the Subarctic Pacific Ocean - 22_ETSP_OMZ_AT15343 metaG | ecosystem: Environmental > Aquatic > Marine > Oceanic | place: Subarctic Pacific Ocean | collected 2015-01-20
ACTCTCATCCATCTGAGAGCATTCTACCACAAATTCTTGAAAAGTTTTCATACTACTAAAGAAATAAACTCTCCTAATACCTTTTTATTTAGTTTTTTGACCATAAGAGACTTGGCAAATGCTTTCTTAATTTGTGCTTTGGTTTTGCTTTGTTTGAACTTTACCTATTATAGACGAAAAAGGGAGGTTTTAAACCTCCCACTAGTCACTTCTCAAACCGTCCATATTTAAATTTGAGTACTTGAAACATCCATGCTTGAGCAAGACTCTTTGGGCCTTCCTTAAGAACTTTTCTTACTTTAGGATTGATCTCGCATTGAAGTGCTATTTCCTTCCAATTCATCGTCATGCAACCAGAGAAATAAATTCCCCAAGAACCTTTTTATTTAGTTTCTTTGCCTTTAAAGATTTTACAAAGGCAGATTTAATTTTTGCCTTTGTTGCATCTTCCTCCACTTCAAACTCAGATTCAGATGACAACACGCTTGAGGAAATACCAAAGTAAGCATCATATCCAGAATTTTTTAGGCAGAAACTTTTTGTTTTTTTCCATTCGAGTTGAATCTTTTCCTTTTGAATCCAATCATTAACTTCAATAGAGTTGAAGTAAAGATTGAGGAATCGATTCATATCTCTACCCTCAAGAACACGAATGCCAATGAAACTAGTATTAGGAAAACGATCTTTCAAGTTTTTCAAAAGAACATCAGTAAACTCAGAATAAGAGTATCCAAACTTGTAAGTAACTCCCAATTTACGGTCACGAAGAAAAGTTGCCTCAGGATTGACCCTACGACATCCTATATAAGGTTCTGCATCAGGGTCACGATGAATTATTACATGATATGGAATTGCATTTGCTTCACCATCCGTCAAGACAATACAATGAACTTTCTGAAGTCTATGCATCTTTTGAAAGTGTGGAATAATTTGATGAAGGGAGATAATTGCTTCATTCAAAGGTGTCCCCGAAAGTGTTACCTTTGGAGGATAAGTATAACCACATGACCAATAATTTTCAAAAGCACATGCAAGCCTCCAAACGTTGAGAAGTTGCCTTTCAATATTCTTGCCAGACATTTCACTAGTAATCATATCCAGCATGGAGAATCTTTCATGGACAGAAAGAAGACCCTCCACTTTTTCATAATGTGGTTTCACATCTGCAATAGTATGCTGTTCTAGAAGTGTATCAACGTCATTCCTTTTCCATTCCCCAGTGAATGCATATACATTAAAAGGAATTCCAACTTTCTTACAAAACCAAACAAGATTGAACAATTGTTTGCAGGTATCTTTTATAGTGTATTGCATTGATCCAGACCAGTCCAAAACAAACACAAGACCATGATTTTTACCCTCAGGAAGAGTGGTTACTTTTTTGAACAAGTCTTCATTGTATCGATAAGTGTGTAGTTTGCTAGTATCAAGAACTCCAGTCCTACTAGTAGTAGCACGAGCATAAGAGTCTGCAGATTTGCGGCATTCAAATTCTTTGACAAGATAATTTACTTCCTTTTGAGCCGTATGTTTGAATACTCTAAACTCAGTATCAACTTTTTCATAAAGATTCTGCATGGGAAGTTTCTCCTGCTGAGAACTAAACCACCCATCAATATAGTCATGAATCTCAGAGTTATTAACTACAACAGTGTCAAGATTGACTTTAGGAATTTCAACATAGTTGTTTTCACATGTGTCACTTCCAATTAAATCTTGAAGTTTGTTCTCAAGAGAATCTGCGGTGCGAACATCTGGCGATCCATCATAATACATTTCCGATGAAACACTATCAGTCTGCTCATTTTCTTCTTCCCGTCGCTCTGACTCTTCCTGCATCTCCTCATGCGACATTTCCATATCACCTTGACTGAATCTTGAATCGGAAGATGATTCGTCTTTAGGGATCGAAGGAAGGTTATCAAGTTGATCAATATCTTTTACTTTTTGGTCTCCTTCATTTTCCTGTTTGCAAAATTGGTAAAGAATTTCTGCCGCGATAGCAACATCTGCAAAAGTTTCACAAGCATCAATCAAGTCAACAATTTCCATTTCTTTTTCAGAAAATTTAACCTTTACGAAATTACCAACCTTAGCATTAATGTTGATTTTATCAGCAAGATTATAAGTGTTTAAATCTTCACCTTGAATTTCAAAAAAGTCTTCTTCATTCAACTCTTGATATCCACGAAAGAAAGTCTTAGCAAGACCCATATACCTACGCTTCATCAATTTTTCAATACGACAATCCTCAACTACATTCACAAACTGATGAGGAATTCCTTTCGGAGGATCTTCATCTGGAGTATAGAGTGCATGACCAACTTCATGCCCGACCAGAAGATCGTATACAGCATTACTTGCTTTCTCCCACATCGGTAGAATCAGCACACGAGTATGAACATTGAACTGAGCTGTCTTAACTTTTTTGTGCTCAACCACCAGGTCTTCAGTGGCAAGGAGTTTGGCGAGTTGAGATTTGATTTCGTGTTGGACTGCCATCTGTTCTGTTCTGTATGAGCTCATAATACGACGAAACCCGCATCTTGTGCGGGTTCATGTACCTCTTCTTAAAGTGTCTGAGTGCTTCCTTCCGTGCCCTCACCGCCTGTGGTTTCAGGGTGGGTTTCTGCTTTTTACCTGAGTTGTGTTGCCAGTTAGGGGTTGTCATCGGTCGAAACAGTATCCAGAATATTTATTCTAGGGAACCATCCAATACTAGTCAATATAGAAATATCAGCAATATTATCCATTGCTTCGCCAGGTGTAACCTCTTTGGTTGGCAGATCACCCTGACCAAACTTTTCTGCTAGTTTTCTAACTGGGACAGATTCACCATATCCAACAGGAACTACACCAGTAATGTCACTTGAAGCAAGATACCTAATTGCACGACATACATCTTTCACATGAATCCAATCTCTTTTATGATTAGTGACGTATGTTGCTTTTTTATCCCTAAGAAGACCATACATCATATTAGGACGAACATCTGGGCCATAGACTGTAGTAAACCTCATTCCCACAGAATTAGGAGGTGCCATCTGCTCATTAACCCACTTACTCATTGCATATGGATTCTCCCAATAATTATCATCAACAGCACTCGACGACGCATACAGAAGGCGAGTATTAGTTTCGCCGCACCAGTCAAAGATAGGTTTTGATTTGACTATGTTATTATTATAATATTCTTCTGGTTTTTCCAAACTCTCACGAATATCTGTCCATGCTGCAAGATGAATGACCAGATCATAATCCCCACCTTTAAAGTCTGAGATGTCATCGGGACGATCAAGTCCATGGGCAAGATACCCTACCTGCTCTCTCCAATCAGCAAAGACGTATCTTCCAATAAATCCCCTATGTCCAGTGACTAATACTTTCATGTTACAGGCCAATCAATTACTTTTCTAATTTCTTCATTGTATTTCCAAACTTCCTTTAGAATATCAGCATTAATATTCTTAGATTCCATTTGGACTACCAGGGAGTTAAGATCTTTGGGGAAACAAGTTCCACCAAATCCACGGTCATTGTCGATACCAGGGACTTGAGTATGTGATCTACCGATCCTACTGTCAGCAGTTACTGCGTCACATACCATATCATAGTTCATACCAGATGCTACACAGAAGTCATACATCTTATTAAAGTATGCTACCTTACATGCAAGAAAGGTATTGGAGAAATACTTAATAGCCTCACTTTCATCAGAGGAGACTAGGATATTATTAATTTTTGGAAAACATTTAGAGAAGATTTTTGCAAAGTCTCTACAAAGTTCAATATCTCCACCAATCACATTTCTCTCAGAGTTAACAAAATCTTGAACCGCATTTCTTGCTGTTAGGAACTCTGGATTATGAATTACATTATGACGTTCGGAATACTTTCTAGTTGTTCCAACTGGAACTGTAGATTTAATAATGAAAGTACCTGCTATGTAATCTGAAACTGATTCAAAAAAATCATCCAAAATTGTCAAGTCACATTCACCACCAGACTTCATTGGGGTTGGAAGACAGACAAAAATATAATCACACTCTAATACTTCTGAAAGAGTATTGAAGGATTTATTTTTATCTACATCATAAACTTTAGTGGTTACCTTATCTCTAAAGTTTTGATAGACAGCGTTTCCAACAAATCCATTTCCAATAATACCAATCATGTTACCATCCTACTAAATCCTTTAATTTTTTCAAATCGTATCACATCTTCAAATCGATCATCCATCCCACTCTTATGAGAGATGACGAAGATATTTGCATCCTTAACTACGAACCGAATAATTTTTAGGAATTCTTCTGTTCCTTGACCGTCAAGTGAACTATCAAATACCTCATCCAAAATCATAAGATTTGTAGCAACAGAGTTTTTGAATTTTGCAACTTCTCTCCAAGTGAATAGAAGTGCTAAGTCAATTCTCTGTTTCTCACCTTCACTAAAAGAAGCATATGAAAAGTCTTCATGTATTGGTGATTGGACGGTTTCGTTAAACTCCTCATCAAGAGTAAAGTTTATGTAGAAGTCCATCATCTGTAGATAACGGTTTACTTGCTGATTTATCAGCGGTAGATACTTCTTGATGATTTTTGATTTAACTCCACCGTCCTTAAGTAGACTATAAGAAAAATCGTAGTAGTTAATTGTATCTTTTTTTGAAGCTAATTCGTCGTATGTAGTTTTTAAATTGTCCTTGAAGGTTTCTAATTTCTCATGCTCAGTATTTCTATTTGCAAGGTTATCGGTAACTCTTTGAATTTCCGATTCCAGATCTCTGATCTGTCGTTGACATCCAGATATCCGAGTATTGTTTTGAGAAATGCCATTATTGAGTTTAGTAATCTCCTTCGATAGTGCAGTAAATTGACGCTCTCGCTCTTGCTCGCTTTTAATTGCCTCTTCTAGTTCTTTATAACCAGATTGCAACTCCTTTGCTTTAGTTTGAGCGTCTTCAATCTTATTTATTCTGAACTCCTCCTCGATTGATTGGGTACATGTAGGACATGTTACATTATCAGTAAAGAACTTATGCTCTTTAGTAATAGTCGATACCTTATTAGAAATCTTACCCTTTAGGTTACCCAACTTCTTTAATTTTTCTGTAGCTCCTGTGACATATTCTTGGTCTTTAGCATACTTGAAAATATCTTCCTCAGTAAAAGAGTTCTCTTTCATGTATAAAAGAATCTCTTCGTCTAAGTTAGAAATTTTATTTTTTCTATCTTCAATATTTTTTTTACCGCGCTTTTCAATCTCATCAATGAAGTTACTTTGCATCTCAAATTTGTCACTAAGAGATTCTTTCTTCAAATCAAGAGTTCTAACTTCTTCCTTTTCTTGACGAATTTTATCTTTAAGAATACTGTTCATCGAGGAGAAAATCTTAATATCCAAAAGATCTTCAATTACTTCTCTACGATTATTAGTAGACAGTTGCATAAAAGGGACAAAGGCACTACTACCTAGAATAACAATCTGGGTAAATGACTTGTAATTCATTTTAATAACATTCTGCTCCAACCACTTTTGCTGATCTATGACTGAGGCAAACTGATTCATCAAACAGTTATTTTTCCAAATCTCAAATACGTTTGGTTTTATTCCACGAATAATTTTCCAATCTGTTTTATTAATGGAAAAACAAACTTCTACACTACAATCTTTTTCATTTGTAGAATTTACCAGTTGAGGTTTATTAATTTTTCTAAATGGTTTACCAAATAGTGAAAAAGTAAGAGCATCAAGAACTGTACTCTTACCAGATCCATTTGAACCAACAATTAATGTAGTGGATTTTTTTTGGAAATTAACTTCAGTATAGTGATTGCCGGTACTTAAAAAATTTCGCCAACGTACTTTTTCAAATAAAATCATGATCAGTTGTTGTTACAGGAGGAACTACAATATCGTTTTTTGTTATAACCATGTATTCATATCCTTGAGTTTCACAAACTGATATCATAGCATCATCTTCAACTTCAGTGATACTCATTTTAGGAGCTCCATCTTCTTCTAGCATCATAGCATATCTATCTACGTCATCCCTTTCTTCAAAGATGTAAAGCACTTGATCACCATCTTCGTTTTGTACAGAATACGCTCCTTTTCCATCTATTGCTAAGATGTACATTACACTAACTCACATGCCTCTTGATAAATTTCTTGCATGATTTTTTGAAGTAAGGATTTATCAAGATTAATCTCTGATTCTTCAATATACCTATTTAATATAGAAATAGTATCTTCGGATTCAAGAGGATTAAAATCTTCTTCGGCAAACCATCCACTAAAATTAAAGTTTTCAACAACTTTTAATTCTGCAACCCCTACATCGTAAAGTTTAGCAATGAACTTCTCAAAGTCTTTAGTACTTGTTTTTTTACGAACAATTACCTTTACGATTTTATTTTCATAAAGAGTTGCATCAAACAATTGATGAGGAGTATCTTCATAATATACATTATAGAACAATCGGTAAGGATTGTCTACATGAAAATGTTCAAGAGTTTCTGTATCAAAGATGGCGAATCCTCTCCGATCATCAACATCTGTCCAAAATATTTCGTATGGATTTCCCAGGTAGAAGACCCGTCCATTATCCGATCGAGTGTGGTAGTGGCCGCTGTAGACCTTGGAGAACTTTGAATATAACTCGCTCTCATGACCATGATCCATAACGATCTGTCGATTAACTCTAAATCCGTTGAGCTCAAGGTGCCCCATCGCACAACTGCAATGTGTCTTTTGAATAAGTTTGATAGTAGTTTTTTCATTGTCCTGATTAATCCACGGAATGAATAATATAGGCAGACCACCAACTTTTACTTCTTTTACTTCTGAATATACTGTGACATTATCATACTCACGAAGCAATAAGTCAACTGCATTTACATCATTTGTATTTTTATAATATGCAGTATGATTACCAACAATTGTATGAACACGGATACCCATGCTCTCTAGACGATCATAATAATTATTTTTTGCCCATGCCAAGGCAGAAAAATCAATACCTTTGCGACTGTCAAAGGTATCACCCATATCGATTATTTCTGTGATTCCATTCTCCTCAAGATAAGGAAAAAATACATCATTATAAAATTTTAAAAAATAATCATGAAACAATTTGGAATTTTTACGACAACCAAAGTGCTGGTCTGTGATAATGGCTACACGCATCAATAACGAAGTTTGGAATGCACAGCATCTTTAATTGAATTATAATCTGCAGAATTGATTCCGTCAACCCCATCATCATAAAACACTTGGTCATAACCAGACCTTTCAAGAATTTTGTTTTTAATTTCTAACTGACGCTTTTCTCTTTGAATCCTGCGGAGAAACGCATAATGAATGATCTGCGTAAAGTAAGCAAAAGGATTTTGGGATTTCTGAGGATTAAAATTATGAATGTACTGAACGCAATTTTCGATTCCATCTGAAATCATATCCTCCTTGAACATGTAATTAACAAAGTTTGGTTTGAATGATAAGTGATTTGCAATCTTTAAGAAACACTCACCAATATATCTTGGAATAGGAGGTTTAGTATCCCAACGTTTTCCTCTATCATCCTTTGTGGGTTCTCTACCATATTTTTTAATAAAAGTAATTTCAACGTCACTTTGATAATGAGTTAGAGCTGCTAGAAATTCTTTGTTATTAACGTAGTGTTCAGATCTTTTACGTTTTGCCATAGTTCCAGAAGATATCATAAAAAACATTATCAATATTATGTAGATAGTATAACATTTCCAATCTACAATGACAAGCTTGACAAGGTGTCAAATAATCACTATAATAACTCTGTTAGGGTTGATAAGGATTAATTAGCTCTTTTTGTAAAGCTTTTCTAAACTGTCCTTAGCGTCATTTACTGTAGATATAAATCCCATCTCTCTTGTTATTTTTGGTTGGCCTGTCTTTGCTTTTTCAGAGTCTCTTACGAATTGTTGGTATATAGTTATCATTTCTAAATCAGATGACTCCGATAGAGTTAATATGTCATCTAAGTTTAAAATAAATAAATCTTCTTTAGTTGTTTTTAACCAAGGTTCTACCTTATATCCGGATAGACCCATTCTTGTTTTTACTTCAACGATGGTAATTGGATTAGAAATAAGAAGCAATGTCCTGTTCTCTTCCTCAGAGGCTGCTACTTTAGCATATATCTCTTCTCCAGATTTAAGTTTTATTGTTGCGTAAAAATCGTCTTCGATCATATTTTTAATTGAATAGTAATTATCTCATAGTTAAAATTTTCTTCGTTATAAATTTTAATTCTTTCTATTAAGTGGTTTAAAGTGTAATTTCTTTTTGATTTATGAGTACAATCATCAGAGATGTCATAGAGGATTGCCTTAGTTTTATTTTTTCCTTTTCTAAGAACTCTTCCAATTGATTGTAAATTTCTAATCCTTGATTTTGATGGAGATGCGAAGATAACGTTATGAAGATTTTTAATATTAATACCAGTTGAGAAAGTTCCATAAGAGGCAACAATAATTGCATTATTCTCTCTTTCAGTTATTTCTCTTACCAATTCTCTTTCTTCAGCATCAACGCCGCCATGTATAAAAAATACTTTACGATTGTCACCCTTGTTTTTATTTATCTCCTCATAGAGAATTGCTCCATGACTTTCAACTCTCTGAAAAAGAACAAGTGTATTTCCTTTAAGATCAAGTGCTAGATTTTTAATAAATCGATTTCTTTTTTCATGAGAGATAAGATATTGTATCTCATCTTCATAAGTATCAAAAGTTTGTGGGTGGTGCTTGAGGACAAGACATTGAATATCTAACTGAGATAAATGGCCTTGACGCATCAATTCGTCAGTTTTAGTAACTTTATATGATGGTCCGAATAGACCTTCTAGTACCCACTTATGGGTCTGTGTTCCATCTAAAGTTCCAGTAAATCCAAATCTATATTTTGCATGATGCAATTTTGTCATTATAGATATTAAAGATTTACTTTTAAAAAGATGAGCTTCATCCCCAAGTACAACGTTATATTCTTCAAAGAAAGATCTTTCAAGTTTATAAACAGATTGCCAAGTTGTAATTGTAACAGAAGCATCATTAATCTTTTCTTTGCCAGAATAGATACGGTGGCAATATGAATCAGCATCCCAACCATAATCAAAAAAATCCTTATACATCTGCTCTACAAGAGATGTCGTTGGAACAACTAGCAAGATTTTTTGACCTTTGTCAACGTAATATCTTACAAGAGAGTAAATCATCAATGATTTGCCAGAAGCAGTGGGAGATATCAATAGTTTTCTATTATGCTTTAGGGCACCATATACTCCCTCAACTTGATACTTCCTGGGAGTATGGGCACAAATGGAATGCATATAATCTTTGACACCCTCTAACGATATACCATCGTTCTCTTCATACGGGGTGCCATACCATTGATTATCTTCAAATTTGTAAGTATATCCATATTTCTCACAAAATGAGACAATCTTATCCAACAGTCCAACATAAATCTGTTTGGATCTCATATCATATAGATGAATTTCTCCATTCCAATTTCTGCCCCGATACTGAGGCATGAATTTAGCATTGGGAACTTCAAATTTGAAATGATCACGCAGCTCATACTCGATATGAGGTTCTGCGTTGATCTTTAAAAATACTTCGTTCGATTTTGATATAACAACATTCGCAGTAGTGTCAATCATAACGTAGATTTCATCTACAATTATTTATTTACCCCAATCCACTCATAAACCTTTGATACTCAATAGCATTCTTAATCTGAAATGTGCGGTTTTGAACTACCTTCAGAATACTTTCCAAATAAACTAACATCGTATCATAGTACTCAATCTTCAATGATGAATTGGAAAGTTTCTCATCTGCGTCCAAATATTTTGTCATAGTATCCTTATCCCTTATCTTTTTAGGAAAAGGATTTTCTATATAGACATCAGGATCAGACTTACCAGAAAAATATTCATACCTCTCATGTCTTATATTTTTTCTTTGTTGCTCTGCCTTCTTTCTCAATAAGAAGATAGTATTATATATTTCAAAGTATTTTGCATGAAGAGATGCAATATTCAAAGACTCAGTATGTAAATTGTCTGGATCTATTTTTGAATCTTTTTCCCACATCTCTTGAATTGAATCAAGATCAATGCTCATAATTTTTTATTCTCTAAATCAGTTAATGTGTAACTAGTATACTTGAAACTTACGTCAGCTGTAAAGTATTGAATATCTGTATCAGTAGCATCAAAGTTTAATGTTGTCAATGAATATGGAAATATATCCTTAAAATTTACATTAAACTTTGGAACTAGATTGCTGCTTAAAATTTGTAGAGTTCCATCTGAATAAACATTTCTTTTGTCTTTAGCATATGGTCCTCTATGATCAGATTCGGATTCTAGATCTCTAAATTCTTGATTCTCCTCAGGGAATCCTAAACCTCTCATCCAGTTTTGAACCTCCATAAAGTTCTCAAGATTTTCATCAACTAAGAATGTCAAATTTAAATCACCAAAATCAATCTTATCTCCTGGTGTCGGAATATCTCTTAGAAAGTTTGGTTGCACAGCAACTCCAAGACTTAAATCTGGGATGTTTGCAGATTGGCAGAAAAATGCAACCTTGGGACTTCTTCTCATTGAGAACTTAAATCCTACTGGTGCAAGAAAATTTCTATTTTCTATCTGACCATATGGGTTTGCTTTTGCCATTTAAAATTAATTGCTAATAATCATATTGTACCACTCTTCACTCATACCAGTGATGATGTGATCAGCTGATTCGTGATCCTGTGCGTAACCTTCTTGTATCAAATGCTCAACAACTAAATTATATTTTTCCAGAGTTTCTCTGGTTTCTCTAGGTGTCTGTTTCATTTTAGATATTTTATCCGTATTCTTATTTAGATAAAAAAAGACTCCCTTTTGAAGGAAGTGTTCCTCCACATGGAAATTATATTATAGAATAAAAAAAAGGGTCCCACTTGGGGACCCTTCTGAAATGATTGAAGTATATAAACTTCTGATCACATGAGGTTTTTGACCGCAACACGTCTGTAGTAACGGTTCTGGTTGATGTGCAGAGCACCTGAACCTTGGTTGGTTCCTTCCGCGAATGGGTTGGCGACAATCCCGTAGCGGGTCTTGAAGCCAATTTTTGGTTGGAAGTTGTTCTCACCAACGGCGCGAACCATTTGGAGAGGAACGTAAGGACAGTAGAACAGTCCAGCGTCATAAGGTGAAGTACCTTTATAACCTACGACGTAATACTGGTTACCTGGAGTTGCGTTAGCAGAAGTCAGGTTTGCAGCATATGGGTCGATGTAGACGCGGAATTTGCCCATCAGGGTTCCAGCAAACGTGTTGCCGGTGTCGTCAACATTGAGGTTTGCGTTGAGCGCAGGGGTGTAATCAAGTACACCAGCCATGGTCAGAGCAGACGCAACGTCAGCAGAACACATGACGATGTTGCCCTTTCCGCGACGAGTTCTTTGTGCAATAGCGTTAGCATCACGCTCGATTTGGAACAGAAGTCCTTTGAACTTCTCAACCGACCAACGACCATTACTGTCGATGTCTAGGTCGAATACGCCAGCAGTAGCGGTGTTCTGTACAGCACCTTGCTCAGCAGTCTTATAGATGGTTCTGATGACTTCGCGGTTGATCTCAGCAAGAATCTCTGTGGAGAGGATATTTGCGAGTTCCGCTTCAGCATTCAGACCATGGATTGCCTTAAGGTCCTGTGCCAGTTCTAAGGAGTACTCAGCCTTGAGTGCTCTAGACTTAGCGGTGACGGTGACTTTCTCGATCGAGAATGCCATCTGGTTGAAGGCATTGTTACCAGTGCCATCAAGAGATTCTGCGTCATCAGTACGCATACCCTGACCGACTTTATAGCCGAGGGAAGATGCAGTACCAACTGGGTTCAGTACACCTGGGTTAGTTCCGCTTTGAGCGGTTGTACCCATACCAGCAACAGGATCGGTCTGACCGTCTTGGCCGTTGGATGCATTGTCGCGACCGGAGAATGCAGAATCGACTTCGTTGTAGAATGCCTCGCTGCCAGACTGGTTGGTATAGCGGGAGCGCATTGCGAAGATCAGTCCAGTAGGACCGGTCATTGGTTGAACGCCTGCAAGGTCATATGCGACCAGGTTAGGCATTGCGCGTCTGATCAAGGAGATCAGAACGGGGTCGAAACCAGCGGTTGGGCCGGTTGCGGTTGCGCCAGCGGAGAAACCTGCAGTAGCACCAGTCTGGGTATTAACGTTAGGTTGCTCAGTCAGGAATGATCCTGAATCGGAGAAAGCACTTTGCTCTCTTAAAAATTTTTCTTGATTTTCTAGCAGGGTAGCGGTGACAGCTCTCTTATGGGAGTCTTCGATTGAACCAAGACCCTCATAATTGAGGAGAGGTGCCCACTTTTCCTGCAGTTGTTCGGAATTGAACATTTGCGTTTACCTTAAGTGTAATTGTTTTAGGTTTGAATTAATATTAAATTCAATTATTTGCTAAATGACGAAAGAGTTTTCAGGTATGCAGCCATCGAACCATTAACGGCTTCGGGTGAACTGTCAACACCCTCAGAAAGATTCTCTTTCTTAGCTGATGGAGAAACTGCTTTTAAAGGAAAATATGATCCCTTCAATGTCTCCAGTTTTTCACGATATTGATTTTCACTTTCAAACTCCACACTTTCGGCAAGTGAGCCGAGCTTCTCTTTCTGGGTCTGTGCAAGACCTTCAGAGACTTGATCTAAGATTCCATCAGCAACCGACTCTGCGAGACGCCTGTTAAGTGAAACATTTTTCTCAATTTGCTCGTTGAGTTTTGTTTCCATGTCATCTAATTTTTCTACCATGCTCTCAAGTACATTATACTTTTCTTCAGGGATTGTTACATAATGTTCTTCAAAAAGACTCTTCATTCCGGTAAGGAAGGATTCGGTCATCTCACTCTTGAGACCTGCTTCAACTGCGAGTTGGTTTTCAATGTACCACTCTTCAGCAACGTACTCAAGGTAAGAATCAACACGCTCGTTTAATTCCTTCTTAATGTCCTCAACTTCTTCAGAGAGAACTTCGGAATAGCGTGCTTCTAGTGATTCTTTGACTTCAGCAACCTTTGCAGTAATTGCTGTTTCAAAGATTGTGCGTGCTTTCTCCTGGAACTCTTCAGAGAGTTCTTCGCCTTGGAGAAGAGCATTAACATCTTCTTCGATGTCATACTCAGCGACGACTTCTTCTTCGACTGTCTCTTCTTCAGTAGTTTCTTCTTCAGCAACTACTTCATTTTCTCCAGTCTCTTCTTCGTTAACCACCTCATCGGTGACTTCCTGATCTTCTTCGACAACGGCTTCGGTATCGAGTTCTTCCTCTTCTTTCACACCTTTTGCCGCTTCAGCAGCTTTAGCACCCTTATTGACGACATCCTTAACTTGCTTAAGGGAACCGCCAGGAGTGGCTAATTTTGCTGAATCATCATCAGGTTTATAGTTATCTGGGGTAGGACCACCCAGATCTTCATAAGAACCTGCTTTTGACGTATCCATTGCGTCCGCTGCTCCCGCTTTAGCATTTACAGCGGTTTTGGATTGCTTTGTGCCTACTTCCATTTCTTGTAAATCTCCACGAGACATGTGAACTCTCCGAACCTTGTGCGAATTTAATCTATATTTATTTATAATTTAATAATTTACAATGAATTTATAAACTCATTGAATAAATTTAACTTATGTTCATCTAAACGTTTTTGGTCAACCAAAGTGTTTATTCTTCTTGCAGTATTTTCCGCAAATTTTTCGCGGAGAACGCCACCATCCCAAACCCAATCCTTTCCTTCCATGATGCCATGAACAAAAGCATCAGGTGCAGAAGGATCTGCAACAATATCAGCAGCTGTCGCTAACATAAAATCTTCACCGACTTCCATAACTCCCTCGTTATTTTGGGAGATAGAACCGATACCACGACATGAAACACCGAGAGTGACACCTTCTTTTAAAAGTGACTCTGCAATCTTACCCATTGGAGTAGAAAGAATCTGTGCTTTTCCAATAAAATTATTGCCTTCTTGTTTAAGAGAAACAATCTTGTGCGAAACTCTATCGAGATTGACGGTAGGACCATCGGGGTGACCCAATTCCCCAAGAGCACGACCTTTAGAAATATAATTCTCAACATATCTCGCAACTTCTTTCTGCATCGTTGGAAGACGATACATTCTTTGGTTACGATTTACCTTTTCAGTTTGCAGAAAAGGACCCTCAATAAAGAGTTTCTTTTCGGCACCCCTACCTTCGGTGATAACCTTTACTGATTCAATTTCTTCTCTAATGAGTTTCATTTGCCTTACGTGTTTTGAATTTGTTGGAAATAAAGTGCTCCACCTCCGCCAGCATCAGCAGCACCTTGAAGAACTGAAATTCTTTGAGATGTGAATACAGATGCTCCAGAGTTTGCAGTAAATGTAGTACTAATACCGGCGGTATTAGCTTCAACCGTTACTGAAGATTGGAAGTTTCCATTAATATCAGAGGTTGTATTTACAGCAGTAACTTGTGTATTAGAGATCAGGGTATTGTAGTTAGAGTCATTTGCATCAACCATAGTAATTCGGTCACCGATACCAAAAGGCATTTGAGTTCCTTCTGGTGCAGTGATAACTGTGGTTGTTCCTTTTGTAACACTAGCAACTACTTGAGATGCTTTAGTCATTGCAAGAGTTTCTGGTTCTCCTACAGCAACATAAAAATTGGCAGTGGTTGCTTTTGGATCAGTTCCAATTGCAACATGACAACCCTTTTCTTTTGCAACAACACGCAGGGAATTAGTCTGCACTCTAAAAGCAGATGAAGTTGTTGCGGTTCCAGCGATAATAACAGAAGCTCCTGCTCCTACTGGTCTTAAAGTCATTGATATACTCGGGTCATTTATTTTTATTTATAATTACTCTTCCGAGTCACCTTCGGTATCAAACATTGAAGTTGCTACCTGTGGTCGTTGATTTTCTACTTTTTCAGCAGCTTTTGTATAAAGAACTTCTTTAATTTTGTCGCTGATTCCTGCTGGTGATTCATCAGCGACAACCATATCCATTAAATCATCCATGAAAATATTCTATAAGGGTAACATCAGATAGTATTTATAAACTATCAATTTCCTTAATCATGATTGTATTAAATCTCTCCCCCTTTTGGCAACTCTGGTGCTTCAGTTGGAGAACCATCAATCTCAGGTTCCATCACTGGAGCACCTAAATCTCCACCAGCACCTTCTGGTGCGAATGGTAATCCAGTTGCAGGATCTATCGTTGCAGGGTCAGGAATTGTACCGTCCTTAATTTCTTTTTTGATAAGTCTGTCTTGCTCAATAATTTCTTCATCTGTTTGACGCAAGATCTTGCGACGAACATAATCAACTGAATAATATTTACCAATATATGGTTCTGCTGATTGAAGACTACCAAGTCTTTCGTTTAGTAGTTCAGATTCCTTAAGTTCAGAAAAATGATTGTCATACAAGAAATCATACTGAATGTGCTCACTCATCATTTCCCAATCTTCGGGAGTAATGATATTTTTAAGAATTAGTTGAGTCTTCAGCATGTCATTAAACATGTTGGAGAATCTTTTTCTCAAACGACCAACAAACTTGGTGAATTTCAGTTCATCTCTCAAGATCTCAGAAGATCTCCCCAAGTTAAACCCACCTTCTCCATCCATTCTTGAGGGTGGAACATTAAGGGACCTGTATAATTTCTTTTTAAAATACTCAATATCAGTGATTTCACCCAGGTTTTGTCCTCCGGGGAGAGTTGAGATTTCAGTTCCTCTTCCGCCTTCGCGTCTTGGGAGCCAGAAGTCTTCAAGCATTGCCATGTACTTTTTATCATCACGAATTTCTCCAGTGGATGCGTCGTATACAAGTTTGTTACGATATCTCATCATAACATCACGCAGATATTGTTCTGCTTTGACTTTTGGAAGATTGCCAACGTCAATGTAGAAAATTCTACGTTCAGGAGCACGGGACAATCTGTAGATGACCAGTGAATCCTCAATCATTCTAAGTTGATTGATGGATTTGATGGCCTTATGAAGATACGAAAGAACGGTTCCTTTGTTACGATCTACTAGACCAGATGTACAATATGAAATAGCATCTTTTGTTATCTTAATTCCTTGATCCGAACCTTGCGATGCAATGGTGGAAGTTGGATACGAAAGTTTTGGATTATAGATGAAATACTCATCAATTTCTGGGAATTGATAAGCCATTGGATCTTCTTCTAATTTGAAGATAGAAGCTCTCTGTTTGTTTGGATCATCTTTTTTCTGAACTCTTATATGACGCATTTTTATTGCATCAATATATCTAAGTTCTTTAATACCCTCTTCGGGTTTTTTGAAATCAACTACTTTATGATAGTAAATACGTCCATCAATATACCAATTTCTATAGATTTCGTGAGCTTTTTTATCAAAATCCAATAAGTTTAATATGTGCTTAAACTCACTACGAATATTGTTTTTTATTCCATCACTAGCATTTAAATTGTCAAGATCAATTTCAATAGGACTATCATTTGAATCGGAAACAATAGCTTCATTGACAATATCTTCAATAGCACTGTCCGTTTCTGGATGAAGTGCCATCTCACGATATCTTTTAATTAAATCAGTTTCGGTTTTATATACACCCTCAATATCCAGATGTGTACCAAAAAAACCACTACTCATATAATGGGATACCCCATCCTCATCGTTAGGAGCGACGGGGGAAACCGCATTTGGTGATAGTGGTTCATTGTCCTCTATTGAGAACCCAAATAATTTGGACATAACTAACGGTTAATTTTAACTATTTATCAACCGTTAGGACCGCCAGCTTTCGAGAGCGTGTATGTCTGTACTTGGAAAGTAACACTAAACTCTTCGATAGTATCGCTGCTATCGTATGAAAGATCAATCTGAGAAACTTCCGTTGGGAAGATATCGATGAATTCATACTCAGCAAGGATAACATTGGAATTACCTGAATTGTCTCTGCTACTTGGAACAGAACCTCTACCAAGTTGGAATACTGAAGCATTAGTCATGTATGCCTCAGGAAGAGTTGTACCTAAGTTATTTTCTAACTTTGCAATTTGATCCATCCAAGCTTCCATTGCTGTTCTAAGAGCAAAAGCTTCATCATTGATGATGGTAATGGTCCAAGTGTCAATGGTCCTGTCTCCAGCAACTTTAAAAATACGCCCTCTAAAGGGAACATCGATATTAGCGATGTTTGAAGCAGGCAGGTTTGCTGCCTTACACATAAATCTAAAGTTATCCGAATCCCAAGGAATTCCTCCTGGGAGTGTTGTTAATTCTACCTCAAATAGATTAGGGCGTGCGCCGCCCCCAATGAGTGCAGACTTAAATTGAGAAATAGTTTTGTTTTCTCTAGATGTTGCCATTTTTGTATCCTCCTAGTGTTATTTAGATTAATCTAGATCAAACTCTACCTGCGACTTCTTCAAAGCTCACGCCTGTGCGTGTAGCAACGAAGGTCAAGGTAACGTAATTGATTGACTTTGCAGGCTTCAAGAAGATGTCTGCTCGGAATTCATTATTATCAATAACATCTGGAGTGTTGTTGGTTGTATCGCAAATAACGAGGAATCCGTAAATACCCCGCTTTGCCTCAACATCTCTCAAGAATGGTTCAACAATATTTCTGAAGTTTGCTCTCGTTAACTCATCGTTGAGTTCAAAGAGTTGTGCTTCAGCAGCACCTTCAAGTGCTTGCTCAATAGTAAGGAACAGGCGACGAACATTAATTCTATCAAACGCAGATGAATATCCAAGAGCAGTCTTATCTCCAAAGAGAAGAGTTCCAACACCAGGTTTTGTGATAATGGAGTTAACTCTTGCGGGATAAAGACGATCTCTTTGTGCCTTAGTCGGATTATATGCAAGTTTGACAACGTTGTTGAGGATACCTCTTTGTTGACCTGCAGGCGAGAACCATGGATACGAGTTAATCGTAGTTCTAGTCATCAATCCAGCAATATCAGAATTGGTTGGAACGAAACGGAACTCATTACTAAATCTGTCATACCTATATGCATATCCAGAATCGAATGTTGCATACGATGAAGAATTGACTGAAGAATAATATTGAAGTAAGTTTTCAGTCTGAGTCTCAGTATTTGTTACGTTGATCAGATCAGATCTATGAGGTCCAATCACTGCCATACAATCTTTTCTTCCCTCTGCAAGAGAAATTAGATGATTTGCTTTTGCCTGCGAAAGATCTCTTGATCCAAGACCAGGACCCATGATCAAATAATCTACAGCAATCTCATCTTTATTTTGGAACAACTCATAGGATGTCTTGAGACCTCCAAGAGTTGCAGTCATGCCACCATTTGAACCTCTGGCAGGTACTCCTGCACTATAATCCTCACCACCACCAAGGGAGTAAGAAACATTTCCAAGAGCAGCAAAGATATTATTTTGAGCAGCTCTACCCCAGAGACCTTCTCCAGTTGTATATGGAGTATATGATGTAGAGAATCCAGTTGCTCTAGGAGTAACGGTTTCGCCATCAATCGTCTGGTGGAAAGTATCAGCAGCTGCAGATGGATTATATCCAGCAAACAGATTTGTTGAGAAATCTGCGATATAGTCTTTGTAGTAATTCTTTTGTGGA
>Ga0098061_1000516_pt1 | contig 18661 bp, 15 predicted proteins | sample 22_taG_FD_92579 | JGI IMG/M metagenome (GOLD analysis project Ga0098061, IMG submission 92579) | Marine viral communities from the Subarctic Pacific Ocean - 22_ETSP_OMZ_AT15343 metaG | ecosystem: Environmental > Aquatic > Marine > Oceanic | place: Subarctic Pacific Ocean | collected 2015-01-20
AAACAACGATAGGTGCACAACCGAGGGCTTGCCCCGACCGAGTCCGCGAGGGAGCCCTCGCCGCGAGGGTCGGTTTGCACCCCACTTGCAAAATGATGGTATAAATAACTGAGGTAGTTGTGTTGTGGTGAACTCGTGTAGATATCTGTGTTTTTCTCTCGGCTCCCGCCTCCGAAGCAGACTCCGAAGTAAATTGCGGTACGTATCCGAGTAGAACCACTGGAGACCTTCCCTTTTAAGAACTAGGTACCCCCATCGCCCCCTCGGTTGATTTGAGTTTACTATACGAAAGACCGATTCTGTCTAGGAATTTTTCACTTTTATACTTTTGAACCGGGTATGTACCGGGTATGTACCACATATGGGCTCTTGCTTTTCCCCACTCTAGGTACTTTAAAGGCGGTTTGTACCACTTGAACCGCATGTACCACATATTTTCTAACTATTGCGTAGGTAATATTATATATAAAGAGTACAGAAAGGTGCGGTACATGTCCTACACCCGGTACAAAATGGGTTTCTGACCTAAAAAGGAAGTTGTAATGTGGTACCTAAACCGGTTCAACCATGGTACACTCTTCTTATGTCCTCTCCTTTAGTCTCTATTTGCATGCCGGCCTACAATACAGGCCTCTACATAGAGGAAGCCATCCAATCATGCATCGAACAAACCTACAATAAGTGGGAACTCATCATTTGGGATGACGGATCCACCGATAATACGATGGAAGTCATTAAATCCTTCAACGATTATCGAATAATTGTAGGTTCAAGCGGTCATAAGGGGGTCGCAAACGCTAGAAATCGCTGTTTAGACCTCTGCTGCGGGGAAATCATAGCTCGGATGGACTCTGATGACTACCAAGATCCCACTCGAATAGAAAAATCGGTGAATATGTTGCTAAAAAACCCAGAACCTCTGGTAACTTGCAGGATGTTGCGGTTCAAGGGCGAGAAATGGAAAAACTCCCCTAAAGTTCGGAACCACAACGACTTCGGGAACCCTGACTGCAGCGGAAAAATGAATCCCTCTCTTTATTGGGGGGGAAGCAACAAAGGGAACCCTGTAAACGCCTCAATCGTAGCGATGAAAGAGGTTTATGATAGAGTGGGGGGATTCAACGAGGAAATGGAAACCGCAGAGGATGGAGATTGGAATTTTCGAGCTCTAAAACACTACGACAACTGGCAATTCATCGATGAATATCTATATATCTATAGACGGCACCCGTCACAACTCACACAACGTAAACGAAATGAGACTTGGCATGCGCACAGGAAGTCTATGGCTATCCACCTAAAGACTCGGGACGAGGTACCTCAATAGCCTTTTTAGTCTCTGTGCAATACAGAGCAAACCCTTGATCCTTCTTCCATACATCCCAAATCAGACCTTCGTTATCGACCATCTCATCTCCATCTTTATAGCGAACCTTCAGATGAGCCCAGAGTTCTTCTAGGTCTGCCTCTAACGGGGAATGTACATCCTTTTTCATAAACATGTGTTGGAGTAGAGAGATACAAGCACCTTCTACCCACGGTTCTAATACTTCCATTATCGTATTCCTTTCCTGTTATGACAAGTCTTCAAAACTTTTACGAAGACTTAATCCTTTTAAACCTCGTTTTCCCCCGTGCGGTCGGTGTCTACGCAACACCCAACTACTCTGTGTTTCTATCTTTATCGATAATTGATTTCGTGCGACATGTAGATTTCGTATCGAGTTCGTTTTCAACCAATCTTTCCATTGCAACCATAACAAGTCTGTTGCGATAAATCCGGTTTCTTTTCTGATAAATCTTTCTTCTAAGAAGTAATCGAATGGGTTATTTTGTAAGTGGTACATTTGAACCGCATCACCTGCTCTACTAGGAAGGGGGAACCTATCATCTTCCGCTTCTAAATCTATTGCTCCCTGTACAGCCCATGCAGCGATTCCTTCTAACTCTCCTAATAACTTATCAATTAGATAGGGGTCTTCTTTCCCTTCAAAGCTAACATCGAACGGTAACACTAACATCTTACTACTTAGACCCCTCCCCTTATTAGGTAGGGTGGGAATCTCGTTCGCTTGCACGATAGGCGCGGCATTGATTATCATGTTCCTCATCTGTCTCTTGTATTTAACATTAACAGTGACGGGGTCTTGTCCAATGATGTTCTTCAACACTCTTGTTGCTTTCTCTCCTTCTCTCCCATCCAACTCACTTACCTCACTAATACATAGGACTCTAGAATGCTCTAACCCATCTAACCCAAAGTCGTTAGACAAATCGTCTAGACTACTATTCATAAACGCATCATGGCCTAATAGTGTTTGTAATACCTTACCAATAGTGCCTTTGCCACTTCTTACCTTTCCATACATGAGGAGCCATCGTGCGTGTCTCCTATGATTCATGAGGCAATACCCCATCCATCTCATCAGTAACATGCTCCACTCTGGGTCATCATTCCCCCACTCTTTTAAACATTGCATCCATCGGGGACACTCGGCACCAGAGTTGTAATTGACAGGTAGAACTACAGGATCGAACCAATCTTCTGTTCTCTCTAAGATCTCTCCCGTATTCGCATCCACCAGTACATCCTGAAATGCTATAACACTACCCGCATCCTTACTCGGGTCCTTCAACCACAGGGGGATATTAGAGTGGGGGATTCTCACCCTCGCTGCTAATCCTCTAATGATGTTATCTATTTTCTGTTTGTTGGGAGCGAGTCTTCGAATACGAGGTATTCCATCTGCACCCATATCTTGATAGTGGGCATCCTCTAACTCTTTCCAACATAAATCTTCAACCCACTCCTGTTCTCTTCTTTCCCAACAATCCCCGTACCATTGGTAAAAGTCTCCTCTAAACGCCCAGAGTCCCTGCTTACCAGAAGGTGTTCTAAAAACTCCTCTTAAAAGAGAGTCTGCAACCTTCATAGGTTCTACAGAAGTTAGTGGTGCGTCTTGAGTTCCAACCGTCATTGGTGTATCCTTTACTTTATGCCCGAACAACAAACAGTGAATCCCCCAGTCAATTCTAATTCAGGTTCGAGTTCAAGTCAGGATACGAATCAATCAACACCCAAGGTAGATGATACCATAGATGAACTACTTCAGGGGGAAGAAGAGAGAGAGAAAAAGAAAAGTTGGATAGATTCTATGTTGGAGGCCGCGAAGAGGAGAAACATGGCTCTTCGTGGTATCAGCCAAAAGGATCTTGAGGAGGGAAGAACACCTGAAAGTGTGAAGCATCTTTACACTATTACATCCGAGGAACTTTTGAACCCACATAAGGCAAGGGACTTTGTCACACGGGGTAGTAAGTTCATAAGGGAGGAAAGACAAAAAGAAAAAGACACGATGCTTGCGGGTCCCACTTATGAATATGAGCATGATAATATTATTTATAAAGGGATGAGAGTTCCTTCGGGTAGGAGTGTACCTTTAACAAAAGAAGAAATAAGGAAGGGGTATGTTAAGGGAGCGACTATCTATGAGCAAAAATACCAGATAACTCACGATGACCCTACCTACATTAAAGATTACTTCTTTAGGACAGGTAAGCATCCGGCACAAGATCCCAATAGTAATTGGACTCCAGACGAACGTAGAGAAGGAAAACAGTCATGGCAACCGGATGAGGTGCTTAAAGAATGGTGGGCCAAAAGAGCTAGGGATGCGAGGGATCCTGCTATTAAGGAAGCAAATGAATGGTTAGAGTCTGATGAAGGAAGAAAAGCAGAAAAAAATATAAGCGATTCTTATCAAGTAAAGATAGATACTTTACTAGAAGAAGAAGAAGCAAATAAATGGGGCCACAGATTTTCTCGGAGAGACTACTATGATAGGTATAAAAAGCTTCGACAAGAAGAATATGATGCGATTAATCAATTAAAAAGTGATAGGGCAAATCAGCACGAAAGTCGTATAGGTAAAGAAGGTGTTCCTGCTAAAGAAGGAAGAATCCAACCGGGCATTCGTGGCGGTGGTGTAGAAGCGGGATCTCCTGACGATGTTCAAGGCGAGGCGTTGCGACAGCAGGTAATAGACGTATCTCAAAATGCGACACAAACAGTTCACAGTAATGTAAGCCAGCAAAAAGAAAAGCAGATGTATCAAGATGCAGTTGATAGGGCCGCTAGTGGTCCCGTGGCTGATGGTCCTGCAAACACTAATGTTAAACTACCAAGGGGAGAGCACCAAGCTCCCGTAGTAGAAGAACCTCAACCTGTAGAAGAACTCACACCACTACGCCTCTCTCCCGATTCTGGAAGAGATAAACTCCTGCCTCATATCGAACAACTCCTTCCACCAGAGCCACCACCTGCTCACATAATAAGTGAATTAAATAATCAACAACAAGACAACAGAGATGTGGATGCCGCTATTGCTCCTATACAAGCAGGGTTCATTTCGGGTCCCCCTGCATCTAACACTGTAGAGGATCCCACTTGGGGGCTACGGGAGTGGACAACATTGGGACTTATGGGTGAGACTGCTCGTCAGCTAAGTAAAACTGTCTCCAATCGAAGGTTCAGGAAAAAGGCAGATGCCCCTGCTCCTACCGATACAAGTGGTAAGAGTGCGAAGGTTCGACCGTTAGGAACTAAATGGAAGCGAGGAACTAAATGGAATCCATTAAATTGGCGTAGAACAATGCCGGGTGGTACTATTAATCCTTCAGGTAAACCAAGAACCCCAATAGAACTACCACCTGAATTGTACAAGGGAGTACCTCGTCCTCCTGGGTATGAAGGACGACCTATATCAGTTTCAGGTGGAGATGCTCCTGTTCCTGAGTTTACTCCCGAGCAAATTGCACACCAAAGAGAATACCAACAAAGACACGCGGAAAGTATCAAGAGACGAAGAGCAGCAGCGAAAGCGGCAGAAGCGAAAAGGAAAACTACTCTTCCTACTGTTGATTTAACTCCAGCTCCTGAAGTGGCAACCGATTATTACGAAACGAAGTGGGAAGAGTTCAAAAGAAAGATTCAGACTCCAACTCAGGCAAGGTTAGATGCCGTTGAATTAGAACTTCCACCACGTACTTTTGATGCGACTCCTAAAGATGCAGCGAAGACTAAAAAAGTATTAAGTGATATAAATGCAGACCTTGCGGGACCAACCCATATGGAACAGACAATAGAAAATGCAGGTTACGGGGATTCTGGAGATGGGAAACGAAAGACTCCTTCTCATAGTGAACTAACAAGAGAATATGCAGGTGATCCAGGCGATTATATTCCACCCGAGGAACTTTTAGATGCACCTAGCCCAGAAGAAATAAGAGAAATCAATGCAGCTAAACAGGCAGACGCAGACTTTGATCGTAAATATGTCCAAGATGACCTGTTTGACGAGGCTCACAATAAGAAAATAATAGAGGGTATCACTGAACCGAATGATATAGACCGCCTTTTAAATGAGATTGAAAAAGATGTTAAACCTAAAGGTAAAGGTAAAGATACAAGACTGGGTTCAACGGGTGGTAATATCACTAAAGAAGATCTTATGGCCGCGGCAAAAGGCGTTAAAAGTGCAACGACAAAAGTTAGAAACGTAATTAATCAAAACCCTGGTGGTGCTAAAGCAGGTCTTATACTTTCACTCTTAGGTCTTGCCGCTTCTCATAGAGGAAATTCTTGGGATTGGGGTGACTTATTTAGTAGTGATGCCTGGGCAGGAGCGAATATTGGTGGTGCATTCGCGGATGCAGGTAAGGCGATGATAGGTATGGATACAACGGGTTCAGTAACTAGCAACTATGCGATTCCTGGAATGACTTCTACAGGGATGGATATGGGTGTGTTAGCAGGAACCGCATTAAGATTTCCTGGAGAAGCTTTGAAGGGAGCGAAAGGTATGGTTGATACATTAACCAAGGGTGCTTTCGAAGGACTTACTGGGGAAGATTCTGATGAGATTATGAAAGCAATATATGAAGCCAAGGACAAAGCAGCCAGACATAAGGGTTCAATGATTTCCCGTTGGAGATAATATGAGTGAACAATTCTACATAGGATTTGGATCGGGTATCAAACTTCTCTCGGAAGATTGGTACATCAAAGAGTTTGGGACTAACATCACCAAGAAGGCGTTTAGAGCTTTCTGTCGTGCGTTAGGTGTGCCTCTAATTGAAATAAGCAAAACGACTTATGTAGAGATGAACTCATTTCAGCTAGCACTTAAAGCGATAACTAGAGTGGGGGAACCAGACTTCTTTGTGTCGGGTTGCCAGTCTATTGCTAGTGGTAAGAAGAAACCTTCTAAGTTAAACCCTCAGTATGTAGCAAAGAACCTCGAACCCTTGCTTTGTGAGTTACTTGCGTGTAAGGCAATTGGGGGCTTGGTTATGACTAGCGAGACTAAGACCGCAGCTCGGATTGCAGCTGAACGAATGGCTCGGGCAGGGATAGCAGAACTAACGGAAGAGTTTCAGGAAAAACATACCAAGAAATCAATTCGTGTCTTTGGTGACACAACCAAGCGACCAGGCAGTATACTAGACATATATGGCGAAGAAGAACCTAATGAAGAACCCGACACAGGGGACGATCCAGAAAGTAACCTCTGAGGAAGTAATCACTTCCTTTTACGGTTTAGATGGAGCCGCCGCAGCCATCAAAGCCTCCACCTTTGATGTAATGGAGGAGTTGAATACTATCATTCAACATGTAAGAGACCCCGACCCTAAAGTTAGTTTACCAGCACTTAGACAATTTCGTGGTGTAATGAAGGAGATTGTCTCCGCAAATGGTATGATAGGAAATGTGACACAAACGGAGACAGTACCTGACTCTAACGTAAGTCGTACAATGTCGTCTTCAACTTTACTGACAAACCTGAGGAATCAAAATGGCGAAATCAACGACCAAAAAGAAATCAAGCAAAAGCACGAAATCCTCTGCCCCCTCGACAGTGGTAGCAGAGAAACCAAAGAAGAAGAAGTTAAGCTTGAAAGCAAAGAAGGCGGTGGGGATACTCCGAACGATGGAGATGATGGAACTAATCCAAGAATCAGCTCCATCGATCCAGGATGTGGGAATCTATGATGTAGAGGATTGGAGTAAAGGATTCAATTCTTTATTCAAAGAATTACAATCAACAATCTTTGATAAAGATTTAAAACTACATGATGCTCTTATACCTGTAATTGAAGAGTTAGAAAATGAATCTTTTTGCGGTGCAGACGGAGAAACACTTGCTAGATCCCTAGCGAGGATAATAGGTGTTCTAACCTTTATAAAAATAGCTACTAATCGGAACCCATAATGGCTATATGGGTATCTCCAAATAATAATCCCTTCTATCCTTTACCTGCTGATTATCCAGAACTATCAGTTGAGGGTCAAAGAAAAGCACGAACGAATGCTTGTAGTTTATGGACTGTTAAGGGAAGAACAGAGAAGGAAACAGCAGAAGCGTTTGCTGCATGTCTGAGATTCTTTGATCTTTATTATCTACATGCAGATGAGGCAATAGACTTTAACCCTCTCTTCTATGATGATGATCCTCTAGAAACTCCCATATTCCATTATGATATTTTAAAGCAATGGGCATCCTCACCCCGTAACATTTGTATTGCACCACGGGGCAGTGCTAAATCATTCTTAGTTCGTAAAGCATGTTTGCTCCGAATGGTAACCCGTCCCATGTATACAATCCTTTACGCAACATCTACGAATGATAATGCAAGAGGTACGGGTCAAGCATTGAAGGATCAGTTCCAACATAACCAAAGGTTACATGATGATTGGAATCCCGAGTTTCCAGATAATCGTATGGTTCCTAAACGAGGTGAAGCACCATTCGGAACAGAGATGATGCAACTAAGAAATGGTAGTTGGCTTCGAGCTATCTCTGCTGAGTCTAGACAACGGGGTGGTCGTCCTCGTAGATATGTTTTGGACGATCCTGAGTATGACCCAAAGGCTTCAACTTCTATGAATCTGATTCGACAGTATATGGATGACCTACTCTTTAAGGTGGTTCTTCCTATGGTCATGCGGGCGGGGTGTGGTGTTGATTGGTTAGCAACATTCGTGTCTAGAAGGCACTATGCTTGGCATGCATTACAAACACAACAAACCAAAACAGGTGAGGTCGTTGCGCAAGATCCTCGTTTTAATCTGTGGTCACGAATGATTGTTCGTGTAGCCTATGAAGAAGACGATGGGAGTGTTGTTTCTTGTTGGCCTGACATGTGGCCGGCAACAAGGGAAATTAAAAATGCAGACCCTAGACTTAAGGATAGAGTGTCTCTTGAAGAGATTCGAGAGATTATTGGCACACCTAACTTCCTTGCTGAGTACATGGCAAGACCAGGTGAAGGAGAAGGCACGTTCTTTCCTGTGCTTCAAAAAGAAACTCACGGTTGGTGGCTTGAAGATGTAGACCCGATGATGGAAGTAGATCCTCATAGAAGTAATACTCTCATGTGTTGGTACTCAGGAAACGAACTTAAGAAGAAACTTATGTGTGAGTTCCTCCTATTGAATAGAGTATTCATAACAGCAGATACTTCATACACAGCAACATCAGACTCAGACTTTAAGGTTGCTTGTGTCATGTCGATTAACTCTGAAAACGAATTGTTTATATTAGATATCTGGAGTGCTCAGTGTAGAGAAGACGAACTTATCAAACAGATAATGAAACTCGCAGATCACTGGAAAGCACCCACTGTTCACATAGAAGCAATTAAACATGGTATAGGGGTGTACAATACTTTAGACTCATTAGTAAGAACTAAGGCTAAGGACATGATGGGGATAGAACATATCCCAGGGATTAAGAAGCTTAATCCGGGTATGCTAGAGAAATCAGCGAAGATAGCGTCTTTGTCTCTGAGATTCGAACATGAGAAGATTAAGTTCCCCTTGTGGAAGAACGACTCTGCTTTTAGACGTTTGAAAGATCAAGTAGAACAATTTAATCCTGATGCTAGAGACGGTGGATTACAACACGATGATGAGCTAGATTGTGTTTCTATGTCACAATTTGTAATTAGAGGAAGAATGTCCACAATAAGAAAAGTAGACCTTCCCGACAAAACGCCCTTAGAGAAGCTAAAAGACGGAGAACTTGTAGATACGGACACAGGAACCTACACAGCACACGCTATTGATTGGAGTAAGGTTGCTGCTTCTGATATATTAGACATACTAGATAGGAGTATAAATGATGATACCAAACCAACCCGAGTTTGAACAAAAAAATTGCGTGGTTGTACCATTGGCTTTTTTCGATAAAATAATGAGATGTTACTATGGAACAGGTCCTCGAGATGGGGATCCTATTTATCAACTTGAACCCGAAAACAAATCTACTGAAGTTATTCCTGACATATCAAAACTACAAGATGTTACAATGAAGGCAACATCTCCTGAAGGATATGAGCCAAGGGGCATTGCAGCAAAAAAATTAGAGGCTAAAAGTGGCACTAGACAGCGTAAAACTACCAAAGAACAAAGCAGACCTCGCAAGAGTAATTGACGAACATGCAGATCGTGAGGAATCACGACTCTCGTATCGTAGAATTATGTGGCTATTAGCATGGCACTACCTATGTGGTGCTAGACGCTTTGACGTATTCGATCCCGGTTCAGGTGCTTTATCCCCCCACTACTTAGATGAAGAAGGGAACATGGAGTTCCAGTCTCAAGAGATGTTGTCTGCGATTGATCGGGTCTCGGCTCGGTTGTCCTCCCTCGACATGCGACCCAAAGTTATTCGTAAAGGAATTTCATTAAACAGCGTTAAAGAACGGTCTGTCGCACAGATTGTTATGGACCATGTGATTCCTAATGAACAACTAGATAGGGTCAAGACTCAGTTTGCACACATCTTCACCTCTCTAGGTTCTTGTGGAATCGCAGGTCATATAACTAATGCCGCTACTATAGGCTTAACTGCTGACTTAGAAATTATCCATCCACGAGAATTGTTTCCTTTCCCATCTTTAGGCGCAGATTATACTAAGGCTAGAGGGCTAATGAGACAACGAACCGTGCCCCTGTCATTCCTAGAAGAGATGTTCAATAAGAAACTCAAAGGAAGTCTTAAGAAGATGGAGTGGTGGGAACAGAACATTGGAGAGATAGAAGAAGCAAGTATTGGGGCTGGCTCCGAAAGTGCCGCAGGAAAGAATCTAAAGTATTGGAGCGACACTAGTCAGGGTTCTGTTAGCCCTAATCAAAAGACAAAGTCTGCATTGGTAAAGATTAGAGAACTATGGACTTATGGAGCGGGGGACACAGTAACAAGATATGTCGTGTCTAGTGGAGAAACCATACTTCATGACCAAGAGTTCGAAGACATGGAAGTATATTGTCCAATTGGATTCTCTAGGTTTATAGAGAACGGAACCTTTCATGGAGCAGGACTATTTGACCTGCTCTTTAGTCTTAGTAGAGAGATGGAAAAACTTTTAAAGTCCCTATTCAATAATGTTAGGGATACAGATAGGTATGGCGTTCTCGTTATGCCTCAAGGTCAATTCAACGATCGTGCTATGTTAAGAGATGTGGGGAACGGACTTAGAGTTCTACCGTTCGAGCCTGATCCGGTAGTTGAAACCTTTAGACCTTTTAATATCAATCCTCATAACTCAGGAGATATTCCAGGTAAAACCGCAGCATTTGCTAAGGATCTCTTAGATAAGATGAACCCTGTACAAGACCTCATTCGTGAGAAGGGTCGTGTAGATTCTGCGGTAGGCCTATCATTCCTTGATGAACAAATTAATAAGGCTATGACTAATCCTAGTAGAGGTGTAGAACAAGCATTTAGTGATTGCTACCGTTCTGTTCTTGCAGGTTCTATTAGAACCTTAATGGATAATGAAATATCTATACCCTTACATGATTTAAACTTAGAATTAGCAGGGGCAATTATAGATGCTGAAAAGAGTTTAGTATCCTTTCAGGGTACGAATCCTTTACCTTCTCTAAAGAATGTATCTATAACTATTAAAGAGACAAGTCCTCGTTCTATGATAGCCCGTAAGACAGAAGCAATGGAAATGCTTAAAGTAGGGGTGACAGATCCAGATTCTTTTAAAATTTTAGTACTTAAAGAAGGATTGGACTTTGCTATTTGGTTAGACGAAGAGAAGTCTGCTTACGATATGATTGTACGCAATTGTCTTGTTCTCTATGGAAATGGGGAACAACCAGGTCAAATTGTAATGACACCTCATACTGCAAGACCTGAATTCCAACTTCGTATCTTAATTGGTTTTATGTCAGGTCCTATTATGGCAATAGCCACCCCCGAAGTACAAAATGAGTTTATCAAGTTAAAGACGTTTCTATTAGAGGCTACTGGTGCTATGATGCCTGAGGGTGTACCATCGCCAATGGAAGCAGCAATGAGTCAACAAATGGGCCAAGGTGGTCCAATGCAATTCCCACAACAAGGAGCAATGTAATGCCAGAAGAACCAACGAAAGAAACCCCTAAGACAGATATACCAGCAGCAGAACCTGCTATAGACTTAGATTCCACAGTTAAAGTGGATGGAGAAGAAATTTCAGTTAGAGATTTATTAACCTCTAGAGATGAGGCTACGAAATTAAAAGAGTATAATGAACATGCTAAAACTTTGATTTCTTCTGGCCAGCATAGCGATGAAGATCGCGAGATCTCAGTTAGATACCTTATGAGTCAAGAAGGATATACTCCAGAAGAGATTAATGAGTATGTTAATTGGAGTCAAGATGTAGAGACAAATCAACCTGCAGAACAACCCGTTTATGAACAGCCAGCTCCCGTGGCTCAAGAAGAAGAAATTCCCCAAAATGAAGATTACTACCAACAATACCAACAGGAAACAGCCATGAGAGAACAAGAAAACAACCGAATGCACGAAATAGAAGAAAGACAACATCGTCTGGGTGCAGACATGATGAAGAAAGAACTTTCTACCGCTATTGATACAACACTAACAAACAATGAATATATACAGAAGCTCATGTCTATAGGGAGTGGGGGAGAAAATAGACAAGGAGTCCTTAAAAACGAGGTAGAAAACGCTACTTTAGAAGGTCTTAGAAGGCGAAGAGCAGGTGGCGAGAGTTACAGCCCTGCTTGGTTTGCTGAGGAGGCTAGTAAAGCAGCGCAATTAGTGTATGATAAATTCCGTTCGGTAATCGGAGACCCTGATAAAATTCAAAGGTCACCGGAAACAGCAACAGACAGTGATAGTTTATTTAATAAACCTCCAGTTGAACCTCCTAAGTATGAAAAAGGTGACAACATGGGCGACATTAATGTCAAAGCCCGTGAATACACTCTTGACCATTTACTACGAGGTGCTCAAGATACTGGGGGAGAATCGAAAGCTTAAGATTAAAGGAATCTCAAGATGACAGCAGTAGATAATTCACTCTTCAATAGACATGAAGAGCGTATCGAAGAAGTCATCAATAAGAATATTGAGATTTTCCTTCCTGGTTTAGATCCTATTTGGCGAGATCTTATCTCGACAAGTCAAGGGGTCGGACCTGTTGACGCACTCGGTCGTGACTTAAAAATACTTAAAGTATTTATGGGTTCAATGGCAGGTGTGCTTGAACAAGGTGCTCCAAGAGGAGATCTCACTCTTTATGGTGACGCAACAGCCCAACCGGGCAATCGTCTATATACACAAAGCTTAAACGAAGTTTGGCCAGATCCTACCTTGGGTCCAAACGCTATGCCCTACCGTCTCGGTGTTGGTATGCGTTCCATGATGTCTAACATCATGTTTACCCTTGGTGAGCTTCAGGCAGAAGCAACTCCCGCCTTTATTGGTGAGATCATTGCTCCCAAACTCGAAGGCTTTGGTCGTAATATAGCTCACACACTCTGTAACTATTGGTATGTTAATCAAAACGATGAATATGCAATTTGTCAAATCAAAGATACAGTTCTTTCTGATGGAACAGTAGACGGTATAGCCGTTTATTACTGTGCATTTACCCCGACTAACTATGCGATTGACCGCTTCTATGTTGGTCAACGTCTAGATATTTTGGATAATGTAGCTAGTGCTCCCGATATTGCTAATGCAACTGATGGTTGGAAAAACTCCACCGATGGTGCTCAAGCAAATCGTGTAGAAGTATACGTTGACTATGTTGACGAATTAACTTCAACAGTTAGATTGGTTTCACTCACTGATACATTTGACGCAACTACACACGAAACAGTAGCAGATGATGACTGGATCCTCTATGCAGGTTCCGTTGGCTCCGCTACAGCAACAGGTTTTGCTGGTGTTAACAGTTGGTTAAAATCAGGTGCTTCGGGTGAAAATAACCTTTATCTTATGGGTGCTGACCGTGATCAAGCCAATCAAATTGATGTGTCACAACACCCAGAGTTTAAATCGTTCACGAAATCGAGCGTTGGTGTTCTTACTGAACACAAGCTTCGACAATATTTGCGTAGGTTCCACGCAGCTAAAAACAAGTACGGTCAATACATTGACTGCTTGATTGCCAGTGATGGCGTTTGGTTGAACTACGAATCAACGAAAATTGGTCGTGAAGTATTGGATCGAACTGGTCGCCTTTCAAGCGTGACTAGCGAAGGTTCAAACGAAGGTTTCCAATTCACTATGGACGGACGAAGTTATACGGGTTACACCTCAACTTATGTTGAAGATGCAGCGGTATATGGAATCCGAAAAGGTGGAAATAACTGGAAGAAGTACATTCCTCCTTCAGTTAGCGGAACTAGTAGCTTCTCAGGTGCTGATGGTGCTCCTTTTGAATTCATTGCTGGTGCTCTCACCGGTACAGGTACTAACAAATTGCCTATCTATAATACAGATGGCACTAATAATGGTATCACACGAGTTACAGAAGGCGTTCAAATGCCAGGTCAGATGCGCATGCAATTGGTCCCAGACCAACCTGCAGGTATGAAATTGACAGGTGTAACTACAGACCGTGTTTGGAGCGAGAACTAAATTAGTTCTTAATTAGAAACATATCCTCCTGTGTTGGGAAGGGGGTCTGCCGAGTATGGTAGGCCCTCTTTCTTTTGGTATACTGTCTATATGGATATAAAAGTATTTACAACACCATATGAAGAAGCAATTAATACAGGTCTCGTATTGGGAGAAGACCATCAGATTCTAGAGGATGGAATGTGGATTAACCATATTCGAAGAGAAACGGGTAGAAAAGATTTATTTGTCTACTATCATAAGCTTACAGAGAAATTCGTATTGGCTCATTGGATTTACCCCCCGTGGGAGGTAGATAAGCCCGTATGTTTAGAACTAACCACAATGGACTTACCTCCTGATAGAGGAGGATGGATCCCCACTCCTTTAGTAAAACTTAGATGTAGAGCCACAGACCCTGCGGAAAAATTGATGAGTAAGAGAATCCAAGAAAGAGATGATGCAAAAGAGGCAGATAGAACGGAACGTCTAGAGAGGCGTACTAGCATGGTAGACCACCTTAAGAGGAAGGGTCAACATGATATCGCTAGTAGTTTGTCTCACTCTAATGTAAACTATACAGAAGATAGCCAAATAAAAGAAGATCTTATTAATGCGGGTAAGGGAAGGATAGTAACTAGTGCATAGTACAAATTCTATATTGATGACAACACTTGAGAGGATTCGTACCTTTTTGGACGATCCATCTCTTGATGCTAAATATACAAACCATTTTCTAATATCACATGTTATCGAGCCAGAGATGGTTAATGTAATAACTGGTATTAACCAACAAAGAGAGGATCCTATACTTTGTAAGTTTTCATTGGATAACCTTGAAGTCAATAATACGAGCATAGAACTTCCTCCTAATGTAGGAACCATTTATAGAATTACCTCACTAAATGCTGCAGGGGATGTATTAGATGACATAGCCAAGAGAGATGATACAGATCCTCGTGGTCCAGGTTGGCATCTTGATGGTAGAGATTTGTACCTTCGTCCTGATTGGACACCTGACACTGCAGGTTACGAAGTTTGGTACGCACCCTCTGGTGACTTTTCCCCCCATTACAGTGCTGATGGTGGAGAACTTGAATCGGGAGCATTAACCTTTGTATTAGATTCTACTCCTGATGTAGGAGATTATGACCGAAGAGAAGGTGCTTATATAGGAGGAGTTCTTCGAGTATGGAACGCCGATAAAACGATAATTCAAGAGCAAGTCATATCAGGATACGATGTTTCAACAAAAACGGTAACTGTCCGTAGGGCATTTGGTACCGCAGATATTCCTGTTGCAAGTTCTTTAAGATACGAGATTGTACCTGAGTATATGGGACATATTTGGCAAGCCGTTGCTCTAGCAGGGTCGATGAATCTTGGTGCTGCTAGAAATATAAACGAAAAACAAATGGGCTTCCTTAAAGAACAGTTTAGTTTAGCACTACAAAGTGCAATGGTTTTAACTGCTAACAAGATAGACAATAAAAGTATAGCCCCTGAGAACTCTGTTCTTTACGATATAATTCAAAGAATTCGTTGGGGACTTCCTGGGACAATGGAAACAGGAATATCAAACGATTACATCATGCGTTCTGCTGTGGGTCCAAAGCTGGCAGAAGTATCAACGCTAATAAACGGTATTAGTGACTCTCAAACTGTCGTAAGACAAAACATTACCTTTGTTTCGGATCAGGAGTTTTATAATCTACCTCCTTGTGTTGGTAAGATACTTAGAATTTCAAAACTCTCAACCACAATTAAGAAGGGGTTGGTAGTAGATGAAATTCGTCAACGAGACGAGAACGACCCTAATGGTGAAGGGTGGTCTGTACAAGGACTTAGGTTGTCTATGAGACCTATACCTTATGATTATGCAGGTGAAGGTGTTAACCTTGCGAATTATACAATCTGGTATACGCCTAGTGGAGACTTCATGCCTCACTACGCAAGCAACGGCAGCCTAGCTGATGGGGAGAAAGTACTTACATTGAGTGGGGGTAACTTATTCTCAAGACAGTTAGGAACAATAGATAAAAGAGATAATGCTTATTTAGGTGCAACACTTAGAGTATTCCAAGAAGATGGTTCAATAGAAGAAAGAACTATTACTGCTCATGACGCAGGAGCAGGAACAGTTACGGTAACGGAAGCGTTTACAGGTTTTGCATCAGCGGGACCGAATGTTTGTGCGTATGAAATAGTGTCTCCTTGGATGTACAGTATAATGAGTGCAGTAGTGGCTAGGTCTATATTGGAATTGGTCGCATTGAAAGGACAGATTTCGGAATCCGATATGGCGATAGTTGCGGAGTCTGCGAAGTCCTCCCTTACCGCAGCGATAACGAATGCAAAAGAGAAGAATTCTCAAGAGATTGTTCCAAATAAAGATTCCTCCCTGCACATGATATTGGAAAAGACTAAGACTATTCTTAGTGATGTCGCTAAAGAACTTGACTATTCGGACGACTATATTTTTAGGCACGGTATTACACCCGAGTATAGCAGAGTAATGTCTCGGATTCAAAACACCTCAAGCGATTACATAATTGCAAAAACTACAGTTTCTTTCGTTAAAGACCAACAGTATTATGAACTACCCTCCTGTATAGGAGAAATATTGCGAATAGTCACGATGTATGATGACGGAAGAATAAAGACGGAATTACTTCCTAGAAATCAATACCACACAAAAGGTCCCAATTGGAGTATAGAAGGAAATAGACTTTCTATTAGACCCTTCCCTCAAATTGCTGAAGACGTAGAGATATGGTACATACCTACGGTAGATGTTAAACCTCATTATGCCGAAGATGGAAAAGTAAATTTAACTCGGGCGGCTATATCCCTTTCTCTGTCTGAAGGTGGTTGGGGTTCTTCAATGTTAGGAGATATAGATAGAAGAAAAGGAATCTATCAAGGTTGTCTTATTAGAGTGATAACTAATAAGGGAGAGATAGAAGAAAGGATTATTGACGAGTATGTTATGAATGCAGCAGAAGGAACAGGATATCCTAGTTCGGTAGTTTTAAGTTCTACTCTTACCGAAACATCTTTATCAGATAGTATAGTTAAGTACGAGATACTCCCTTCGTACTTCCATGCTGTAGCAGAAGCAGTTGCACAAGGAGCAGCGATGAACTTATTAGTAGGGGCAAGAAAAGTAACAAAGGCACAGTATGCAATGTTGCTATCTAACTTTAAATCTGCGATGAAGACTGCAATGGATCATCACACATTCAAGCAGAATCGTATACCTAAATCATACGATAAAGACACCGTAGACAACCGAAACAAATACGGTGGTCTCTATGGCATTCGGTAGTGCAACACCTGATATCTCTAACCAAGCTTGGGAAATAATGTGGAGTATTGCATCTTCACAGGGTGTAACAAACGCAGAAAGAAAGAGAGCAGAAAAAGGATTCAACATAAAGAACGAGTGGGGGGGTTGGCCTTTTAAAAATAATGATTGGGATAGAGGTGCAGATTTACCTTCTATTCACTCAGTATTTATTAAATTCATTAAAAACTTTACGAGTGATCTTGCAAACTCTGAAGTAGTTATCAATATGCCGCAACCTCCAACATTAGGACCAGTAGGAGACCCAGGTCCTCAAGGAGCAACGGGACCAACTGGGCCTGAAGGACATGCAGGGGCACAAGGTATACAAGGACCAGAAGGTGCTACAGGTGATACAGGTGATACAGGTGACGAGGGTCCTTCTATAATAGGTGACCCAGGCGAAATAGGGCCTGATGGTCCCCGAGGACCACAAGGTTCAACGGGTCCAATAGGTTCAACAGGACCGACAGGTGATACGGGTCCGACAGGTGATACAGGTCCAACAGGAAGTTCAACGGGTCCAACAGGGCCTAGAGGTTCAACAGGACCCACAGGCGATACCGGACCAACGGGTACTATACCTTACTGTTCTGGTGTTATCGGGTGGAATTCTCCGTAATGACTGTCAATTTAGAAATTGACGATCTGTTATTTGATTACTCTTTCTCTATAGATACGACTAAGGAAATGGAGAAGGGTTTTGGTCAATCATTAGAACAAGAGTCTAATATTAGAGGCAGGTTAGGATTAAATTTCCAAGCGAATCAAAGACCTCCTTCTTTTGCAACACCTTCAAATATTACTAATTGGGGTTCTTCAGAAAGAAACGGGGGCGGGGAAGTAATAAGCGAAGAAGACGGAGAAATTTCAACAGGTTTTCCGGGACCACCAGGATTTTTTGGTCCGATAGGTCCTCGCTTAGGATCAGGATCAGGGAATCAAGGTGCAGTTGGCACAGTAGGACCAACGGGACCAGAGGGAATCCAAGGAACTGAGGGTCCAACTGGTTATGGGCTAACAGGACCTGACGGTTCAACAGGTAAGACTGGACCAGAGGGAATCTTAGGAAAAACGGGACCTGTGGGAATTCCGGGTTCAAGTGGTCGCGGAGCGACAGGACCAGCAGGTGTTGGACCGACAGGACCGACAGGTTCAACGGGTTCTGGAAAAACGGGACCTGCGTTAGACCCGTGGGACCCACCTTGCGAGTGTTGTATTGGAGAGGAGATAGCATGGATTAAGTTTCCTGATCCCACATATCCTTCGTTACCTGCGGGAGATGATCGACAATGCACTATGGGTGAAACTCATTCCTTCATTCTTTACTATAAAACTCCTGCAGGTGTACCTAAGATTTTAGACTACCACAAAGCTGGAA